>TARA_R110000868_G_scaffold411283_1_pt1 | contig 72691 bp, 66 predicted proteins | sample TARA_R110000868 | Tara Oceans TARA_R110000868 (sample SAMEA4397489) | marine metagenome | biome: Polar Biome; feature: [SRF] surface water layer (ENVO:00010504); material: water (ENVO:00002006), including particulate matter (ENVO:01000060) such as... | depth 5 m | reverse complement strand
GTCTGAGGGTCTGAGGGTCTGAGGGTCTGAGGGTCTGAGGGTCTGGCGCGTGGGTGTTGCGGGCGTGTTGCAGTGGTGTGGTGGGCCGGGCGGGGCCTCCACCTGCTGGCCCCCCCTTTGCTGGACGCCCGCCTGCTGGACCTCCCCCTGCGGACTTCCCCCTGCGGTGCTCCCCCTGCCGTGTCTCCCTATTGCGGTGCCTCCCTATTGTCTGGCGTGAAATCCGCCGGGGGACAACACGGCGGCCCCTGCCACGGGGCCTTGGGGCCAGCCAAAGCGTAAAAAAATACCGTTCAGTTACCGCTCGGATACCGCCTTGATACCGACGTGCGAATCTCGTGATTCCAAGGGCTTGGCCCCCCTGACGGGCGCGATACCGACATCGGTGCCGAATTCCCGGCTTTTCCCCCCTCGCGCACTGCCGCGTCACGGCCCCTTCATCGAACCGCCCCACCGCCCCCTTGTCGCCCGCCGGAGGGGGTGGTCTGGCCCCGCGCCGCCCTGCCGAGCACTGGAAAAAGAATGCCGTTCCGGCTAGGCTGGCAAAGCCGGGCGCAGGTTCCAGCAACAGCGATCCCGAAGGTGATCCCGTGGCCGCCCCGGCGGCATGCCCCGGAAATCTGCCCGGATGCGACGCGGGCTTGCGCGCCAAAAGCCCTTGTTTTCCTGCATAAAAAGGCCGAAATAGACGGCAACGCATTACCAAAGGACATTCCGATGAAGACGTTCCTTCGCTCCACCCTGACCGCCGCCAGCCTCGCGGCCGGCCTTGCCGTCAGCTCTGCTTCCACGGGCCTTGCCGCCAATGATTTCGGCCCCCTCGTGACCCCCAGTGCCCTGTCCGATGACCTTGGCCAAAGCGCGCCACTGGTGCTGGATATCCGTGGCGATGTCTATGAAAAGGGTCACATTCCCGGTGCCGTCTCGGCCCCCTACGGCCTGTTTCGCGGTCCGGCCAGCAATCCCGGCCAGCTCGTTCCCGAAGACAAGCTGGAAGCGACGCTGCAAGACCTCGGCATCACCAAATCCCGCCCTGTCGTCGTCGTGCACCAAGGCTCGGACGACTCGGATTTCGGTGCTGCTGCAAGGGTTTACTGGACCCTGAAATCCAGCGGAGTCAGCCAGCTTGCCATCCTGAACGGCGGCATGAATGCCTGGGCCGCGGCCGGTTTTCCCACCAACGCGGACCCCGTGACGCCAGTGAAATCGGATATCGACATCACCTTTTCTCACCAATGGCTGGCCGACACCGACGAGGTCGCCTCGATCGTCGATGGTGACAGCAACGCCGTCCTGGTCGACTCCCGTCCCGCCGCCTTTTACGAAGGCAAGCAATCCCACGGCGCGGCTTCCCGCCCCGGCACCCTGCCCGGAGCGGAAAATGTCGCGCATTCCGAATGGTTTGTGCCCGGCACGCCGTCGATCACCGACAGCGCCTCGGCCGCATCTTTGGCGGAAAAGTTCGGTCTGAACACGGATGAAGAGGTCGTCGCCTTTTGCAACACCGGCCATTGGGCCGCGACCGATTGGTTCGCCCTGTCCGAACTGGCGGGTGTGCCGAACGTCAAGCTCTATCCAGACTCCATGGTCGGCTACTCTCAGACCGATCACGAGATGGCCAACACACCGGGATTGCTGCAAAATCTCATGAACCAGCTCAAGGGCGACTAAGCCATGACGGTGATCACACAAACAACGGGGGCTGCCGCTGAGGCGGCCCCTTCGCCGTTCCTGCCGCGTCCTCTGCTGATCGCGGCGGCGCTGGTCATGATTGCCGCGCTGGCCTTGTTCGGAGGGGCGCGTTACGGGCTGCTGCTGGCCGTCGGGCTTGGCTTCGGCATCGCGCTCGAAGGGCTGCGTTTCGGTTTCGCCGGGCCCTGGCGCGCCATGATCCTGCGGCGCGAGCCTGCGGGCATCCTCGCTCAACTGCTTGCAATCGCACTGGTTTCTGTCGTTGCCTTTCCGTTGCTTGCGGCCCATCCGGGCGAGATGTCGGGGGCTGAGGCGCCGATCGGCTTTGCCATGCTGGGGGGTGCCTTTGTCTTTGGTGCGGCGATGCAGGTGGTGCTGGGCTGTGGCTCTGGCACCCTGGTCAATGCCGGCAGCGGCAATCCTGTCAGCCTGCTGGCGCTGCCTTTCTTCGCCATCGGCAGCTTTTTCGGCGCCTACGGCATGGTGTGGTGGACCAACCTCGGGGCGCTGCCCATCCTGGTGCTGAAGGGCACATCGGGGCTGGTCGTGACGCTGATCGCGCTGGCGCTGGTTGCGGGCGTGCTGTTGCTTCTGGGCAAGCCGGGCACCCGGCGGATGCCGCGCCGCCTGCTGATTGCGGCGCTGGCGATTGCCGCGCTGGCCGTGGCGAACCTTGTCGTCTCGGGGCAACCTTGGGGCGTGGTCTACGGCCTCGGGCTATGGACGGCGAAGGTCGGCGTGGCCCTGGGCGCGGACCTGTCCGGCTCGGCTTTCTGGAGCGCGCCCGGCACTGTTGCGCGACTGAACGATAGCATCCTGACCGACATTACATCGTTGACAAACATAGGAATTATCGCCGGAGCCTTTGGTGTCGCGGCCTGGCGTCGCGGTGGGTTGGAACAGGGCATTCCAAAGCTTCCGGCGCGGGCCTGGGGGGCGACCATTGTGGCTGGGCTGCTGCTGGGCTATTCCTCCCGGATCGCGTTCGGCTGCAATGTCGGGGCGTTCTTTTCGGGCATCTCGACAGGCAGTCTGCATGGCTGGGCGTGGTTCGTGATGGCATTTCTGGGGGCATTTGTCGGCATCTGGCTACGGCCGCGACTGGGGTTGGAGGCACGGCGATGACACGCAAGGTAACGGCCAGCCTGAGCCTGTTGTTCATCGTCGGGCTGGTGCTGTTCGACCAGGGTACGGCACGGCTGAACCCCTATCAGGCGCCGGCGGCCTTTGCGCTCGGCTCCGGTCAGGTGGCGAGCGGGGGGTTCTGCGGCGCACTTCCGCAGTGACGTCGGCACCGGCGGTGCCCGGTGTCGGTGTGAGGTGGCTAAGTCCTTGATATCGCGAAATTCGCACGTCGGTATCAGAACGGTATCCGAGCGGTATGTGAACGGTGCAATCTGCACCCATACCACTGGGCCCGCGGGATAGGTCGCAACGGCAATTTGGCGAGGCCCCGTGGGGCGGAAAGGATCGAATCGTGACGATCACGCAGGAAGACGACCTGGAGGCGCTGAAGGTCATTGGCCGCATTGTCGCCAATACAATGCACGCGATGGCCCGCGCGATGGAACCGGGCATGACGACGGGCGAGCTGGACCAGATCGGTCGCGGTCTGCTGGACCGCGAGGGGGCCGTTTCGGCACCGGAACAGGCCTATGATTTTCCCGGCGCGACCTGCATCAGCGTCAACGAAGAGATCGCCCACGGCATTCCCGGCGCGCGGGTGATCGCGGCGGGCGATCTGGTGAACATCGACGTCTCCGCCAGCAAGAACGGGTATTTCGCGGATACGGGCGCGACCTTTCGCGTCGGAGCGGTCGCACCATCGCTGGACAGGCTGTGCCGGGATGGCAAGCGCGCCATGCAGATCGGCATCGCGCAGGTCGGGGCCGACAGGCCGCTGGCGGGCATCGGGAACGCCATTGGAAAGTTCGCGGACAAGCGCGGCTATACTCTGATCCGCAATCTGGCCAGTCACGGGGTCGGGCGGTCGTTGCACGAGGACCCCGGCGAGATCCCGACATGGCCGACACGCGGCGACAAGCGGCGGATCGCCAACGGTTTGGTTCTGACGGTCGAACCGTTCCTGTCGCGCGGCGGGTTATGGGCCGATACCGGCGACACGGGCGATGACGAATGGACGCTGTTCAGCACGCCGCCCGCACCGGTCGTGCAGTACGAACATACCGTGGTTGCGACCCGACGCGGTGCCCTGATCGTGACGCAGCCCGGCTGACACGCCGCCCGCGCAGTCTGCGTGGGGTGCCGATGCCGCCGCCAAAAGAAAAAGCCCCGGCGCGACGCCGGGGCTTTTCCTGTTTCGGCAGGGGGGACGAAGGGCCGGGCACGCGGCCCGGTCCCCATGCCCTTAGCCGATGATCATGTTCAGCGTTTCGCTGGGCCGCATGACGTCTTCGGTCTTTTCCGGGTCACCGTGGAAGTAGCCGCCCAGATCGACGGGCTTGCCCTGGGCCTCGGCCAGCTCGGACGTGATGGATTTTTCGTTTTCCACCAGCTTTTTCGCGATCGGCGTGAAATGCGCCGCCAGTTCTGCGTCGTCCTTCTGATCGGCCAGGGCCTGTGCCCAGTAGCGGGCGAACCAGTAGTGGCTGTCGCGGTTGTCAGGCTCGCCCACCTTGCGCGAGGGCGAGCGGTTGTCATCCAGAATGCCCTGCGTGGCCGCATCGACCGCCTGGCCCAGGACGCGGGCCTTGGGGTTGTTCTTGCTCTCTGCCAGAAACTTGAGGCTTTCGCCCAAGGCGCAGAATTCGCCCAAGGAATCCCACCGCAGGTGGTTTTCTTCCATCAGCTGCTGGACGTGCTTGGGGGCCGAGCCACCGGCACCGGTTTCAAACAGCCCGCCGCCATTCATCAGTTTGACGATGGACAGCATCTTGGCCGAGGTCGCCAGTTCGAGGATCGGGAACAGGTCGGTCAGGTAGTCGCGCAGCACGTTGCCGGTGATGGCGATGGAGTTTTCCCCCTTGCGTATGGTTTCCAGCGACAGGCGGGTGGCCTCGCGCGGGGCGAGGATCTGGAACTTGTCCGCAACGCCCTGTGCCTCGAGGATCGGCTTGACGTAGGCGATCAGCTCGGCGTCGTGGGCGCGGTTTTCGTCCAGCCAGAAGATGGCCTGGCAGCCCATGTCCTTTTGCCGGGCGATGGCGAGGTTGACCCAATCTTCGATCGGGGCCTTGCGGGCCGAGGCCGAGCGCCAGATATCGCCTTTTTCCACGGTGTGTTCATGCAGGACGGTGCCGTCCTCAAGGATCATCCGGACCACGCCATCGGCGGGGATTTCAAAGGTGGTGGGGTGAGAGCCGTATTCCTCGGCCTTCTGCGCCATCAGGCCGACGTTCTGCACGGTGCCGCAGGTTGCGGGGTCCAGCTTGCCGGTTTCCTTGAAATACTTGATCGTCTCGTCATAGACGGGGGCATAGCTGTCATCGGGGATCACGCAGTTGGCGTCGTGTTCCTGGTTGTCCGGGCCCCAGCCCTTGCCGCCGGCACGGATCAGCGCGGGCATCGAGGCGTCGATGATGACGTCGGAGGGGACGTGCAGGTTGGTGATGCCCTTGTCGGAGTTCACCATGTACATGTCGGGGCGCGTCGCGCGGACCTCTTCGATGGCAGAGACGATCTCGGGGGCGTCCTTGACACGTTCCAGCAGCGCGCCGAGGCCCGCGTTGGGGTTGACGCCCAGTTCGGCCAGCGTGTCGCCGTGTTTGTCGAAGACCGGCTTCAGCCAGGCCTTGACCGCGTGGCCGAAGATGATCGGGTCCGAGACCTTCATCATCGTGGCTTTCATGTGCAGCGAGAACAGCGTGCCTTCGGCCTTGGTCGATTCGATTTCCTTGGCGAGGAAAGCGTCGAGCGCCTTGGCCGACATGTAGGTCGCGTCGACCACGGTGCCGGCCGGGTAGGCGACGCCGTCCTTCAGCACGGTTTCCGTGCCGTCGGTGGCGGTCAGCACGATCTTGGCCTTGGCGGCATCGGCCAGGGTGCTGGATTTCTCGTTCGAGAAGAAATCGCCGCCGGACATGGAGGAGACGCGGGTCTTGCTGTCGGGCAGCCATTCGCCCATGCGGTGCGGGTTCTTCTGGGCGTAGTTCTTGACGGCGGCGGCGGCGCGGCGGTCGGAGTTGCCTTCGCGCAGAACGGGGTTCACGGCCGAGCCCTTGATGCTGTCGTACTTGGCGCGCACGGCTTTTTCTGCGTCCGTGGCGGGGGAGTAGGGGTAATCGGGCAGGGCATAGCCTTGCGATTGCAACTCCTTCACCGCGGCGACAAGCTGGGGTTCGGAGGCCGAGATGTTGGGCAGCTTGATGACGTTGGCGTCGGGTTGCTTGACCAGTTCGCCGAGGATGGCGAGGTCATCGTCCTGGCGCTGATCTTCGGGGAGGTCGTCGGAAAATGTGGCGATGATGCGCCCGGCGAGCGAGATGTCGCGGGTGCCGAAGGTGACATCGGCGGCGGCGGCGAAGGTGCGGATGATCGGCAGCAGCGAGGCGCTGGCGAGCTCGGGGGCTTCGTCTACCTTGGTATACACAATGTCGGGGGAAGTCGTCTTGGCCATGTTTTCTTACCCTTTTTCCAAATCTGGAAGCTTTGCCCGCTGGGGCTGTGGCGGTGAACGTCTGTGCTGTCTGACCCGGCGGATACGTCGGGGAGAGCGCGGTACAGTCTGAAAATGTCCGTCCCGATATTCCCTAGAGCGGGACGCGGGCGAGATCAACCGTGCACAGGGCGGCCATTGGGATCTTGGGTGGATCTTGCGGGGGTCTTTGGGGGGATCTTGCGGGCGCGCGCGGAACTGGATCGCGGATGTGCCGGCATGGCGCGGGGCGAGGTGCTGCGGCCGGGGGAGGGCCCGTTGCCTGGTATCGGCGCGAAGTCCGGACGACATCGGGGCGGCAAAGCGGCGGTGCCGTGGCATGTGGTTGGCAGAAGAATGGCGCGGGCAGGATCTGCGCCGCGCCATTCAGGGTCATGAGCAGGCTTGTCGCCGGCTCAGCGTGGTTCCGACCTGAGGCCCTTGATGATCGCCACGCACATCAGCAACAGCACCAGGGTGAACGGCAACCCGGTGGAGATCACCATCGCCTGGAGCGCCCCGAGGCCACCGCCGAGCAGCAGCACGATGGCCACGGCCCCTTCGAAGGTGGCCCAGAACACCCGTTGCGGCACCGGTGCGTCGACCTTGCCGCCAGCGGTGATCGTGTCGATCACCAGCGAACCGGAGTCCGACGAGGTGACGAAGAACACGATGACCAGCACCACGGCGATGATCGAGGTGACGCCGGTGAACGGCAGATCGTCGAGCATCGCGAACAGCGACAGCGGCGGGTTGTAGCTGTCGATGACCTGCGCCTTGACGGCGGAACCGATGGGATCGGAGATCACCTGGTCGATGGCGACGCCGCCGAACACGGCCATCCAGAGCACGCAGACCAGCGAGGGGATGATCAGCACGCAGGTGATGAATTCGCGCACCGTGCGACCGCGCGAGACGCGGGCGATGAACATGCCGACGAAGGGTGACCAGCTGATCCACCAGGCCCAGTAGAAGGCCGTCCAGCCGTTGCGGTAATCGTCATCCGTGCGCCCGATGGGATTGGACAGGGGAATGATTTCCTTGACGTAGGCAACCATGCCCTGGCCGAAGTCGGTCATGATCGCCAGCGTCGGGCCGACGACGAGCACGAAGAGCAGCAGCAGCGCCGCAAGGCCCATGTTGACCTCGGACAGCAGCTTGACCCCGCCGTCGAGGCCGCGCAGCACCGATACCAGCGCCACCGCGGTAATGCAGGTGATCAGGATGACCTGCACGGTGGTGTCGACGGGAATGCCGAAGACGTGGTTCAGCCCGGCGTTGGCCTGTTGCGCGCCGAAGCCGAGGCTGGTGGCAAGGCCGAACAGCGTGGCAAAGACCGCGAGGATGTCGATGACATGTCCGGTCCAGCCCCAGACGCGATCCCCGAAGATCGGATGGAAGGCCGAGCGGATCGTCAGCGGCAGGCCCTTGTTGTAGGAAAACAGGGCCAGGGCCAGCGCCACGACGGCGTAGATGGCCCAGGGGTGCAGGCCCCAGTGGTAGATCGTGCCGGCCAGGCCCATGGCCTTGGCGCGTTCGATGTTTTCCGGGATCAGGTTGCCATCGGCGTCGAAGGGCGAGGGCGTGCCGAGCGGGCTGGAAACCGCCATGTGATAGACCGGTTCCAGCACACCGAAGAACATCAGCCCGATGCCCATGCCGGCGGCGAACAGCATCGCGAACCACCCGATGTACGTGAAGTCGGGCGTCGCGTCCTTGCCGCCCAGACGCACGCGGCCCCAGGGGCTGACGATCAGGAACAGGCAGAACAGCACGAAGATATTCGCCGCGCTGAGGAAGAACCAGTCGAAGGTCGAGGTCAGGTAGGGGCGCAGCCAGCCGAAGATCGCCGCCGATTGTTCCGGCAGCGCAAGTGCATAGAAGACGAAGGCCACGATCGAGAGTGCCGAGATCATGAAGACCGGGTTGTGGATGTCGAAGCCGAAGGGGCCGACGCTGCCTTCGACGTTGTCCTGCCCTATCTCGTAATCGGTGTCGATGAGCTCCGTTGCGCCCTCTGGGGCCGGGATGCCCTGGGTGCCATCGGGTTCGTCCATATAACGTACTCCTGTCTTTCGTATCGGCGTTCGGCGACCGGGCAATGGGCGCCGACGCGAGTGTCGGGTTTTCACACCTCTGTGAGCTTGCGTGAGAGAAACACTAGGGGAGGGGTGGGGTGAAGTCCACCAAGGGACAATCATGCCGTGTGGGATCTGTTGGTGGTGCTGTTGCCTGGGCGGGGCAATCCTTATGTTTTCAAGGCAATTTGGGTGGCGTGCACACGCATACCGGGCAGAAATTATTTTGCGCGACCGGGGCTGCGTCCGGTGTAGGGGCCGCGGGCCCCATGAGCGCTGCGGTCGGGCCGCCGACGACCGCCGGGCTGTTCTGCGGATATGACCTGGTGCCGGGGAGCGCCCTGTGCGGAAAGCAGCGCGCGGGATGGCCGGTGCCGGGGGCCTGCCCCCGGACCCCCGGGATATTTCCACCAGGGAAACGAGGGGGGTGGCGCAGAGCCGGGCGGCGCGCATTGGGGAGAGCCGGGTGGCGCGCGTTGGGGGAGCTGGGCGGCGCGCGTTGGGGGGAGCTACTTGAGCTGGCTGTCCTTGGAGCCGCGGCGGTTGATCCCGCCGCGTTGGGTCTTGCGGCTGTCGCGGTCCTGCTGGCAATCGATGCAGAGCTTGACGCCGGGGAGCGCGGCGCGGCGGGCCTCGGGGATCGGTTCTTCGCATTCGGCGCAATGGGTCAGGCTGTCGCCGACAGGGGCGCGCCGCGATTTCAGGCGCGCCAGTTCATCTGCGATAGATGCCTCGATCTGTTCACTTACCGCGCCGTCGCGCGACCATCCGCCTGCCATGACGCCCTGCCTTTCGTTGGTTTCGATCCCTGGGCATGATCTAGGTGGAAATTGCGCGAATGCCACCGTTGCGTTGGCGGGGTGGCGCTGCGCGGGTTAATGGGGGCGCGAGAAGGGGGGAGCGGGAAAAGGGGGGGCAATATCCCGGGGGAGGGCATCTTGGTTCGGTCGAAAGACTTGGCTAGGATGGCGTGACTGCCTGATCCGGGGTGCGTACCGGGATCAGGGCAGGTGCATGACGAGAGACGAGGCCGAGGAGCACCACATGCCGAGGAGCACCACATGATGGCACAGCCCTGCACCGATACGGTGATGCTGGAGCATTGGCACCCGGTGGTGTCGCTGGATGAATTGCGCGGTGCCGGGCGGTGCCGCACCGTGCTGTTGGATCGGCCGGTCGAGATCGTCCGCGCGGCGGGCGGTGCGCGCGTGCTGTGCGACAGCGCGCCGGTGCAGACCCTGGTGCAATACGGCTATGTCTGGGCCAGTTTCGGGACGGCACCGGCGCCGCTGTTTCCGTTTCCCGAGTTTGACGAGGCGGACCGGCGCTTTGTGGTGACGGGAGTCTTCGGGGTGCAGGTGTCGGCCGGGCGGGCGATCGAGAATTTCCTCGACATGGGGCATTTTCCCTATGTGCACACGGGCATCCTGGGCGAGGAGCCGCATACCGAGGTCAAGGAATACGACGTCGAGATTTCCCAGAGCCGGGACGAGATCCTGGCGACGCGGTGCCGGTTCTATCAGCCGAAGGCCGCCGTGTCGTCGGACGAGGGGGCGGATGTGGAATATATCTACCGCGTGCCGCATCCCAATTGCTCGGTCCTGTACAAGTCCAGCCCGGTGGACGAGACGCGGCTGGATGCGATCTATATCTTCGTGCAGCCGATGGGTCAGGAGAAGATCCGCGCCCATACCGGCATGTGCATCATCGATGACGCGAGCACGGACCTGGATATCCGCAGCTTTCAGCAGACCATCTTCGGACAGGACAAGCCGATCCTGGAGAACCAGTATCCGCGCCGCCTGCCGTTGGACCCACGCGCCGAGACGCCGATCCGCGCCGACAAGAGCGCGATTGCCTATCGGCGCTGGCTGGCCGCCAAGGGGCTGGGCTGGGGCGTGATCCCGGCGGGAGCATGAGGGCGATGGAGATGCTGGATCTTGCCGGTTGGCACCCGATTGCCGCGTCTTCGGACCTGCCGACGCGGCATGTGTTTCACGGCCAGCTGCTGGGCCGCGAATTTGCCGTGTGGCGGGCCGATGACGGCTTTGTCAACGTCTGGGAAAACCGGTGCCTGCATCGCGGGGTGCGCCTGTCGCTGGGGTTGAATGACGGGCGGGAACTGCGCTGTCTGTATCATGGCTGGCGGTATTCCAGCCGCTCGGCCGGATGCACCTATATCCCGGCGCACCCGGCGGATGCGCCGGCGCGCACGATCTGCAACCGGACTTATGACGCTGTCGAGGCGGCGGGGATGGTCTGGTCTTCGGTCGCGCCCGAGGCGGAGTTCGCGCTGCCCGAGGTGTTGGCGGGGGCTGATCCGCTGGTGTTGCGCCCGGTGCCGGTGAACGCCGCACCGGGGGTGGCGCTGGCCTTGGCCGAGGGGCTGTTGCCCGACGCACGTGCGATCGGTGCAGCCTCGGTCAGCTTTGCCGAGGCGGGGCTGGTGGTCTTTGTGCAGCCGCTGGATGCGCATCGATGCGTGTTGCGCGGGGTCTTGCTGGCCCAGCCGGACGACAGGATGGCGGCACTGCGTTACCACGACGGGGTGCTGTGCGGGTTGCGCGACCGGATCGAGGCCTCTGGCGAGGTGGCGCCTCCGCCGCTAGAGGTCGGTTTTCAACCCGTCGATGCGGCGCTGGCCGAGATGCCGGCACGGGCGCGGTCGGGCCCCAAGGCCGAGTTGCGGGTTCAGGTGGCGCGGAAATGGGACGCGGCGCAGGACGTCGCGGGATTTCAGCTGCGGGCGGTGCGCGGCGTGTTGCCGGCGTTTCAGCCGGGCGCGCATATCGACGTGCATCTGCCGAACGGGATGAGCCGACAGTATTCGATCACCAATGCCCCGGGCGAGAGCGATTATACCATCGGCGTCAAGCGCGATGCAGCGGGGCGCGGCGGGTCGGTCTGTCTGCACGGGGATGTGCGCGAGGGCGATGTGCTGGCCATTTCCGCGCCGCGCAACAATTTCCCCCTGCGGCGCGACAGTGAAAAGGTGCTGTTGATTGCGGGGGGGATCGGCATCACCCCGATGTTGGCGATGGCGCAGGCGTTGCAGGTGCAGGGCATTCCTTACGCGCTGCATGTCTTTGCGCGCAGCGAGGCCCACGTGCCCTTTGCCGACCGGCTGGCGGGGCTGGCCGTGACGCGCCACCTTGGGCTGGACGCGGCAGGGACCGGCGCGGTGCTGGGCGATATCCTGTCGGGCTATGCCTTTTCGCACCACGTCTATGTCTGTGGCCCGGCGCCGATGTTGACCGCCACCCGAGAGATCGCGGCGGGCGCGGGGTGGCCGGAAGAGGCCGTGCATTTCGAGTATTTCGCCAACCCCGAGGTGATCGACGACAGTACCTCTTTCGAGATCGCGCTGGCGCGGTCGGCAATGACATTGCAGGTGCCTGCCGGGCGCAGCATTCTGGAGGTGTTGCAGGAGAACGGCGTCGACGTGCCCTCGTCCTGTGAACAGGGCGCTTGTGGCACCTGCGTCTGTGGCGTGCTGGAGGGCGAGCCGGAGCATCAGGATGTCTATCTGAGCGCGGCGGAACGCGCCGCGAACGACCAGATCATGACCTGCGTCAGCCGCGCGAGATCGGCGCGTCTGGTGCTGGATATCTGAGGGATGGCGATGAAGCTGTATGATTTCGAATTGCACGCCGAGTGCTATGCCGCGCGCCTGATGCTGAGCCTGCTGGGCGTGACCTACCAGACCGAGGCGGTGGATTTCTATCCCGAAGCTGCCCATCTGGCCCCGGAATTCCGCGCGATCAATCCGCTGGGGCGGCTGCCGTTGCTGGAAGATGGCACGCTGCGCTTTGGCACGGTTCAGGGCATTCTGAGCTATCTTGCGGCCGCGTATGACCCGACCGGGCACTGGGCACCGGACACGGCTGTTCTGCGCGGTGAGGTCGCGGGCTGGATGGCGGTCGCGGGCGAATTGGCGGCGACGGCGGGGCAGGCCCGGCTGATCGAGACAATGTTCGCGGATGGTGACGCCGAGGCGGCGCGCGCGGGGGCCGAGGCGCTGTTGCGGGTGATCGACCAGCACCTGTGGTTCGGCGAGGTCGAGGGGCGCGACTGGCTGTGTTCCGCCACCCACCCGACCATCGCGGATATCGCCTGTTTCCCGCATGTCGTGCTGAGCGAGGATGGCGGGATTTCGCGTCAGGATTACCCGGCGATCCGGCGCTGGATCGACCGGGTCAAGCGGCTGGAGGGGTTTACCGTGATGTCCGGCGTATTTCCGACCAGTTCAGCACTCTGATCGGTGCGTGCGCGCCGGGTCCTGCGGCGGCTCGGGGTCGCGCAGCAGCGTTTCCAGGTCGGCGCGATCCAGCCCGATGTCGCGCAGCAGGCGCGTGTCGTCGCGCAGGGCAAGGAACCCCATGGAGCGGCGGCGCTGCGCCCGGGCGCGCCGGGCGGCGATTGCGGCTTTGACCCCCTGCCAGAGGCGCTGAAGGCGGGCATGGCGGCGGCGTTGCCCGCGCGCCATGACGCGCGGGTCGATCAGGATCGAGCTGTGCATTGGACATCTCCGAAGGGCGGTATTGCGTGTTGCGTCGAGGGGCAGCATTTCGTAACGCTGGGCATCAGGCAAACGAATAAGCCTTATGGCTGGTATCGGTTTTGCTGATGTGGCGGAGGGCATCCATGGCGGCACCACTCGATTCGGAATTGATGCGCAGTTTCCTGGTTCTGGCCGAGACGGGCAGCGTCACGGCGGCGGCGGGGCGCATCGGGCGCACGCAATCCGCGATCTCGATGCAATTGCGGCGGCTGGAGGAAAGCCTGGGCCAGAGCCTGTTTGAGCGCCGCCCGCGCGGGCTGGTGCTGACGGCGCGTGGCAAGCAGTTGTTGCCCTATGCGACGCGGGTCGTGCGGCTGTTGGACGATGCGGCGGTGTCGCTGCGCGAGCGACCTTTGCAGGGGCCGCTGCGCGTCGGCATCCCGGAGGATTACGGCGAGAGTGTTCTGCCGCGCGCGCTGGCGGGGTTCGCGTCACGCCAGCCGGGGGTCGAGGTTTCCGCCCGGTGCGACTATTCCGTGCCGCAGATGGCGGCGCTGGAGGCGGACCTGCTGGATCTGGCCGTCGTCTTTGAATCCAGCGATACCACGAAGGGAGAGGTGATCTGCGTCGACCCGACCGTCTGGGTGACCTCGGTCACGCATGAGCAGCACCTGTGCAAGCCATTGCCGGTGGCGAGCTATTTCCATTCCTGCTGGTGCCGGGATTATGCGATGGCGGCGCTGGACAGGTCCGGGGTCGATTATCGTGTGGCGTTCGAATGCGACACGTCCGGCGGGATGCAGATTGCCGTGCGGTCGGGGCTGGCGATCGTGCCGATGACCCGCAGCACGATCCCGCCGGGCTGTCGCGAGCTGACGCAGGACGAAGGCTTTGCGGTGATCGACGTGTCCTCGGTCGTGCTGTACATGAACCCGCGCGGCGCATCAGAGGCCGCGCGAGGGCTGGCGGCGGAGCTGCGCGCGGCGTTTCGCCCGCTGGCTGGCGCGGCCGCCTGAGCGGAGCGAGACGCGCCTAGCCGTCGCCAGGGGGGAGGTTTTCGCGCAGCACGATGTCCAGCTTGATGGGCGGTACGGGCGCGCCGGGGCTGCGGATCGCCGCGATCGCCTGATCGATCAGCGCGGTGGGGTCGGTGTTGAACACCACGTCCAGCGTCCCCTGAAGCAGCGCCCGCCGGGTGTCGGGCGTCAGCCCATGACCGATGAAGACGATATCGTGGCGCCGATGTTCGGCCAGCGCCCGCGCGATGCCGCCCGACGATCCGCCGACGTTGTAGATGCCGACAAGGTCCGGGTGCTGGTCCAGCAGCTCGACCGTGTGGCGGTAGTTCTGGCCGCTGTCGTCGTGGCCTTCGCGCATCCCGACGACGCGCAGATGGGGAAACAGCTCCTCCTGAATCGACAGGAACCCGGCCTCACGTTCGGAATGCGCGCGATAGTGGCGTGATCCCGCGACAAGGGCGACCGCGCCGACCTTTTGCGTCACGAAGCGGCCCAGAAGATAGCCCGCCGCCCGTCCGACGCCGCGATTTTCCATGCCGACATAGGCAGACACGCCGGGGTGGCCGAGGTCGGAGACGATGCTGACCAGTTGCGTGCCGCCGCGGGCAATGTCGCTGACCGCTTCGCGCACGTCGGGGTGATCAAGGCCGAAGAAGGCGATGCCATCGGCCCAACGGGCGTTGCGCCGCAGGGCGGCGGCCAGGGCGGCGGGGTCGAAGCCTTCGATAAAAAAGCATCGCAGTTCCGGCGCGCCATCGGTGTTCTGGGCGACGCGGGCGCGCACCATTTCCCCCAGCAGCCGCAGGTAGGGGTTGGAGCCGGAGGGCAGCAGGAAGACGATATTGGGCGGGCGGGTCGCGCCGAACGCCGCCAGCTCCTCGGCGCTGAGCAGGCCGATGTCGCGGGCCACCGCCAGCACGTGCCGGCGCGTCCGTTCCTTGACCCCCTTGCGGCGATTGATCACCCGATCGACCGTGGCAAGCGACACGCCCGCCCGCGCGGCGAGGTCGGCCAGCTGGGGGCGCAATGGCTGGCTGGAAACGTCAGACACCTCAGAAACCCTCAATCCAAAGACTTTGACTTAGGGTGAGGGGAAAATTAGCCTCGGTCAAGAGTGGGAGAATACAGTTTCAGCGGCATCGGGTTTGTGGGGAAAGGGGTGCTTTGACCCTCAAAACCCATCAATATTGTCGCCGGGGCGATGCGTTGAAATCCAGGGAGGATGATATGACACAATTCGACAAGATGAACCGCCGGTCCGTGCTGGCCATGGGCGCCGGTGCCGCGATGGTCGCCGGTCTGCCATTGGCGGCCAGCGCCAAGACCACGCTGCGCTATGGTCACAACAACGAACCTGCCAGCGTCGCGGGCGCACAGGCCGACTGGTTCGCGGAGGCACTGGCCGAGGCATCGGGGGGCGACATGGAGGTCCAGGTCTTTCCCGCCAGCCAGCTGGGCAAGTTGCAGGAACTGGCCGAGGCCGTCAGCCTTGGCACCATCGCGTTTTCGCACAACACCGCCGGGGGCATCGGGTCGCTGTACGAACCCTTTGGCGCGCTGGACACGCCCTATCTGTACCGCGACGTCGATCACCTGATGAAGGTGACGGACGTGAGTTCGCCCGTCATGCAGATGCTGAACGAAGGGTTGATCGCCGCCGCCGGCGTGCGGGTGATCTATTCGCATTACTTCGGCAAGCGGAACCTGACCTGCAACAAGGAGATCCGGAGCCCGGCCGATCTGGCGGGGGTCAAGATCCGGGCCGTGCCGTTCCCGATGTATACCACCGCGGTCGAGGGCATGGGCGCAGTGGCCGTGCCGGTCGATTGGTCCGAAGTGCCGACGGCGCTGGCCACCGGCGTGGTGCAGGGGCAGGAAAACCCGGTCAACGTCGTGCTGAACGTCAAGTTGTACGAGGTTCAGAAGAACCTGATGCTGACGGGCCATATGACCAATGCCGAGATGGTCGTGATGAATGAAAGCGTCTGGCAGGGGCTGAGCGCCGCGCAACAGGCCGCCGTGCAGGCCGCCGCCGAGGCCACCCGGATCAAGGCGACCAAGGCGATTCTGGACAATGAAGAGGCCGAAACACAGGCGCTGCGCGATCTGGGCATGAATGTGATCGGGGCCGAGGATGGTCTGGATCTGGAGGCCTTCCGTGCCTCGGTCAGCACGCTGGTCAGCGAACGCTTCGGCGAGCGCTACGGCGAGATCTACGACATGATCGGGAAAATCGCCTGATGTCCGCACTGCGAACCGGTCGCGCCGTTCTGGCGCGGCTGACCGAGCTGGGGGTGGGCATCGGCATGGCGCTGCTGGCGCTGATGGCCACCATTGTCGTCGTTCAGGTCGGCGCGCGCAACCTGTTGGATCTGGGGTTGCCCTGGGCGGATGAGCTGGCACGCTTCAGCGGCATCGGCATGGTGTTCCTGAGCATCCCGGCCTTGGCCAGCCAGCGCGTGCTGGTGTCGGTCACCATGGTGCCCGACATGCTGGGACGGCGGGCGCAGATGGTGTCGGCGGTGATTTCGGATCTGTCGGTGCTGGTCTGCGCGGGCCTGTTGTTGTGGAGCTTTGCCGCGTTCCTGCCGCGCGCGGGCAAGTTCCTGACCCCGGCGCTGCAATTGCCGAACTACTTTTACTACAGCCTTGCGCTGATCGGGACGGCGCTGCTGGCGGTGGTCATGGCGTTTCGCATGATCGAGCTGCTGACAGGCCGCCTGCCCGAACTGACCGATCCGGTGGATATTCCTCAATGAGCCTGCTTCTCTTGACCTTGTTCCTGGGGCTGCTGGTCCTGGGCGCGCCGGTGGCCGTGGCGCTGGCGCTGCCGTCGGCGGTGGTGATCATCACCGAAGGCCTGCCGGTGTCGGTGCTGGCGCAGCGCAGCCTGAACGCGCTGGACAGTTCGCCCCTGTTGGCGGTGCCGCTGTTCATCCTGGCGGCCAGCCTGCTGAACGCGATGGGGGTGACAACGCATCTGTTCGATCTGGTGCGGATGATCTTCGGGCGGTTTCGCGGCGCGCTGGCGCAGGTCAGCATCTTTGTCAGCCTGATCTTTTCCGGCATCTCGGGCGCGGCGCTGGCCGATATCGGGGCGCTCGGCAAGATCCAGATCGACCAGATGAAAAAGCAGGGCTACCGAGAGGATTTTGCCGCCGGGCTGACCGTGGCGGCAGCGACCATCGGGCCGATCTTTCCGCCCTCGATCCCGATCATCATCTACGCCAGCGTCGCCAATGTCAGCGCGGTCAAGCTGCTGCTGGCCGGGATCGTGCCGGCGCTGCTGCTGACGGTTCTGCTGATGGTGCAGGTCGCCATCGTCGCCCGCGTCAAGGGGCTGCCGCGCGACACGATCCGCCCGAAACCGATTGATGTGGCCAAGAAATTCGTGGTGTCCTTTCCGGCGCTGATGGCCCCCGTCCTGTTGATCGGCGGCTTGATGAGCGGATATTTCGGACCGACCGAGGTGGCGGGTGTGACTGTTGCCTATGCGCTGGTGATCGGCTTTGGCCTGTATCGTACGCTGAGCATCCGCCGCGTGATGCTGGCGCTGCGCGAGACGGTCGAGGCGACGGCGAACATCCTGTTCATCGTGGCGGCGGCGGCGCTGTTTGCCTGGGTGCTGACGCTGGACATGGTGCCGATGAAGGCCAGTGCCTTTTTGCTGAGCCTTACCGACAATCCGCTGCTGCTGCTGTTGCTGGTCAATATCCTGCTGCTGGCCGTGGGAATGTTTCTGGAGAGCATCGCCGCTATCCTGATCGTTGCCCCGATCATCGCGCCGGCGCTGGTGCAGGCCGGGGTCGACCCGCTGCAACTGGGCATCGTCTTTGTGCTGAACCTGATGATCGGGCTGCTGACGCCGCCGGTGGGGATGAGCCTCTACATGATCTCGATCATCACGAAGATGCCGATCGGCACCGTCATTCGTGGCGTGATGCCATTTTTCATTCCCCTTCTGGTGGCCCTTGTCGTGGTCTCGGCCGTTCCGGCCCTGTCGACGTGGCTGCCCAATCACCTGATGCAATGAGGCTGCTGACATGAGCACTTTTCTGGGTCCGATCCGACAGCTCGGCTACGTCGTCGACGATATCGAGGCGGGCATGAAGCACTGGTCCGAGGTCATGGGCGTTGGCCCGTGGTTCTATAACCCGCAGGTTCCCATCGAGAATTACCTCTATGACGGGCAAAGCTATCAGCCGCACAATTCGGTCGCGCTGGCCAATTCCGGGGCGATGCAGGTCGAGCTGATCCAGTGCCGCAACGACGTGCCCTCGATGTATCGCGATTTCATGGCCAGGGGTCTGCGCGGTTTGCAGCATGTTGCCTTCTGGACAAAGACCTACGAGGCCGACCTGCAAATGATGCTGGACCGGGGCTTTACCCTGAAAATGTCGGGCGAGGTCGGTGTGAACGGGCGGTTCGCTTACTTTGCCGAAGAACATCACCCCGGCACGGTGATCGAACTGTCCGAGGTTTTGGGGCCAAAGGGCACGATGTTCGACATGATCCGTGACGCAAGCGTGGGCTGGGACGGCACCGACCCGGTGCGCCCCTTTCCTGACCTGAGCAAGCTGTAAGCGCATGGAACGGGTCATCGCGGAGTACCTGGTCGAAACGCCGGTCGATGTGGCGCGCGTCGCGGCGATGATGGCGGGCGAGCAATCCAGCGGCACGTTCGTGCGCGTCGCGGGCGAAACGGATGAGGTGCGCGCGCGATCCGCCGCCGAGGTGCTGTCGGTCGAGGTGCTGGGCGAGGCGGGCGCGCCGACACTGGATTCGGCCTTTCTGCAACGGGCGCAGGCCTGCGGGCCTTGGCGCTTCGCGCGCGTGCGCATCGCCTTTCCCACGGGCAATATCGGGCGAAACCTTGCGACCCTGGCGGCGACCGTTTCGGGCAACCTCTATGATATCGGGGAGGTGACGGGGCTGAAGCTGGTCGCGCTGGAGATCCCGGCCAGCTATCGCACGCGCTATGCGCTGCCCCGGCAGGGCATAGCGGGGACGCGGGCCAGCACGGGCGTGCAGGGCCGGCCGATCTTTGGCACGATCATCAAGCCGAACGTGGGGTTGCGCAGTGCAGAGATTGCCGCGCTGGTGGATCGCCTCTGTGCGGCGGGCGTCGATTTCATCAAGGATGACGAGGTGTGCGCCAATCCCGATTGGGCGCCACTGGCCGAACGTGTGCCCGCTGTCATGGCCGTGATCCGCAAGTGGCGCGAGGCCACGGGGCGGCAGGTCATGATGGCCTTCAACATCAGTGACGAGGTGGATGCGATGCGCCGCCATGCCGATCTGGTGGCGGCCGAGGGCGGGTCCTGCGTCATGGCCAGCATGAACTGGGTCGGCCTGTCGGGGATGGAGACGCTGCGCGCCCATACGCCGCTGGCCATCCATGCACATCGAAACGGTTTTGGCGCGATGAGCCGGCATCCCCGGCTGGGGATGGGGTTTCAGGCCTATCACACGCTTTACCGGCTGGCGGGGATCGACCACATGCACGTGCATGGCATCGGCGGCAAGTTCGTCGACAGTGTGGAGGAGGTGACCGAGGCGGCGCGGGCCTGTTTGCAACCGCTGTGCGCGGATGGACCCGACGATCGGGTGATGCCAGCGTTTTCCTCCGGCCAATGGGCGGGCACCTTGCCGGTGACGCTGGAGGCGGCGCAGAGCCCGGATCTGATGTTCATGTGTGGGGGCGGCATCCTGGCGCATCCAGACGGGCCGGAGGCGGGGATCGACAGCCTGCGCGATGCCTATGCGGCGGCGCAGGAGGGGCTGACATTGCACGAGGCGGCAAAAACCCGACCTGCGCTGGCGGCGGCCATCGGCTTTTTCGGGGGGCACTGACCGTGGGGCCGGTCGTCTTTATCGGAGATGATTTTACCGGGGCCTCGGATACCCTGGCGACCTTTGCGCGTGCGGGCTGGCGGGCGCGGCTGTTCCTAAAACCTCCGAGCGCCGCCGAGGCGGAGGGGTTGGAGGTTGTCGGTCTGGCCACCGCGTTGCGGGCGATCGGGCCGGACGAGGCGCGGCGCGAAATCGCGGGGTTCTGGCCATCGCTGGCGGCCCTGCACCCGTCGCAGGTGCATCTGAAGGTCTGTTCGACCTTTGACAGCCACCCCGATATCGGGTCGATCGGCGCGGCGGCGCGCGCCTTGCAAGAGGCATTTCGCCCGGACCTGCTGGCCGTGATCGGTGGGCAGCCGAGCCTGGGGCGTTACGCCGTGTTCGGCACCCTGTTTGCACGTGGACCGGATGGCGTGGTCTATCGCATCGACCGGCATCCCATCATGCGCGACCACCCGGTCACACCCATGCATGAGGCGGATCTGACGCGACATCTGGCCGCGCAGGGGCTGACTGGTCTGCATCTGATCGGTGCGCCGCAGATCGGAGATCTGCAAGCGGCGCTCAGCGGTCAGGCACAGGTGTTCCTGGACGCCGTGTCACAGGAACATATTCGCAGGATCGGCGCGGCGCTGGTGCTGCGGGGGGGGCGGCAATTGCTGATCGGGTCCAGTTCCGTGGCCGAGGCACTGACCTGGGAAGCAGTCGAGCGTTCGCCCGTGCCGGTGACGGAGGTGGCCCCGCCGAACCGGAACGTGCTGGTGTTCGCGGGCAGCCGGTCGGCCCTGACGCGGGCTCAGGTTGCTGCCGCAGGCCGCTTTTCCCGGCTGGAGGTGACGGCAGAGGCGTTGCGCGGCGGCGGCGCGGTCGAGGCGCAGGCCGCTGCGATGCTGGGGCAGGGCGCGCCGGTTCTGCTGCATCTGGATCCGCAGAGCGATTATGCCATGCCGCCCGAACGCCTTGCGGCGCTGTCCAGTGCGCTGCTGGCCCGGGTCGTCGCCCGGCATCCGGTCGGCTGGTTGGGCATTGCGGGGGGCGATACCTCAAGCCGGATCTGCGCGGCGCTGAACATGACCGCGATCGACTATCTGGCGCCGATTGCGCCGGGGGTCGGGCTGTGCCGTGCGGTTCACCGCGACGCGGCGCTGGACGGGATGCGCCTGATGCTGAAGGGCGGTCAGATGGGCGAAGACGGTCTGTTCAACGCCTTTGCCGCACTGGCCGCTGACGAGGGGTCGCAGGCTAGATCCGGCTGATCCTGTCGAGGAAGTCCAGGAAAACCCGCACCTTCGGCGACATCAGGCGACGGCTGGGATAGACGACCGACAGCTTGGCCGCCGCCGGATCAAAGGCGACGTTGCGACAGACCTCGATCAGCGACCCGTCTTGCAGCGGACCCTGACAGTAGATTTCGGGCAGCGGCGAAATGCCCGCCCCGTTCAGAACGGCACTGCGGACCACGAGCGGATCGTTGACGTGGGTAATGCCATGCGACAGGTCGATCTCGCCCATGACACCGTCGCGCTGAACCGGCATCCGGCGCTGGCCATACCGCTTTTCGCAGATATGCACATGCGGCAGCGGATCGCGCAGATCGGCATCGACCCCCTGCGCGGCCAGGTACGCCGGCGTCGTCACCCAGAGCAGCGGACCGGACACCAGGAATTTCGAGATCAGGTCGCTGTCGTTCTGCGGGCCCACGACGATGGCTACGTCGATCTGTTCACGCACCATGTCGACGCCGCGACTCGTCACGATCAGCTCAAGCTCGACCTGCGAATTCTCGCGCCGGAACTCTGCCAGGTGGGGCGCAACGCGCTCCTGGCAGAAGGCCGGGGGCAGGGCGACGACAAGGCGACCCGACGGAACCGAGGTCAGCCCGGCCATCGCCGCGTCGGTTTCGCGGACCTGTTCCATGATCAGAACAGCCTGCCGATGGAACGTCTCGCCTTCGCCCGTCACGCGCAGGTTGCGCGAATTCCGGTCGATCAGGCGCAGGCCCAGAGCCTGCTCAAGCCGCGTAAGTGCAGCGGAGACCGTGGATTTCGGCATATCCAGTGCCCGGGCCGCCGCCGAGATCCCGTTCTTTTCCACCACCGCCAAAAAGACCGGCACGTCGTCGATATTCCACTTCATCGCCCCTCCATCGTTCAGTTTTCTGAACGCCATGTCCATTCAGCATAAATTGTCCACAAGACTAACCTTTGTATAGTCCCCAGTCACTGAGGACGCAGTCCGTGGGGGAAGGACGGACATGATCCGGGCGCAAGGCGGCTTGGATCACGGACACCTCTGGACTGGCCGCGCGTGGTGAAGAGCCGCCACTGCGGCCACGCCCTCAGCAGAGACGAGATTTCAAGCAGGGATGTTTCGGTAACTGGCCGGATCGCCCTGGCACACTTCGGGAGGAACTCATGGGTATCATCAAGACGATCACGGCGGCGACGGTCGCCCTTGGTCTGGCAGGCGCGGCCGCGTCCGCCGAGGAACTGAAATTCGCCAACTTCCTGGCCGGTGGCCACCCCTACACGGCAGGCACCTTTCAGCCTTTTGCCGATATGGTCGCGGAAAAGTCTGGCGGTGACGTGACCGTGCGCCTGTACAACGGCGGCGAACTGGGCGCGGGCCCGGTCGAGCAATATTCGCGCGCGCTGGATGGTGTCGCGGATCTGGCCGTCAGCCTGCCGGGCTACACTGCCTCGACCTTTCCGGTCACGTTGCTGGCCGAATTGCCCGGCGTGCTGGACGAGGCCACGGGCACCCAGACCATCTGGGACAATATCGACCTGTTCAAATCCGAATACCGTCGCGTGCAGCTGGTGGCGCTCTGGTCCTCGGCCAAGAACTATCTGTTCAGCCGCGACACCGCCGTGCGCAGCCTCGACGACGTCAAGGGCCTGAAGATCCGCGTCCCCTCGCGCAGCACCGGCCTGATGGTCGAGGCATGGGGTGCGACCCCGGTGTCGATGCCGGTATCCGACATTTACAACGCGATGCAGACCGGCGTCATCGACGCGGCCCTGATCGACGGCACTGGCGTCAACGCGTTCAAGCTGGGCGAAGTGGCCAAGTACCTGACCGTCGGGATCGAGAGCACGAATTCGCCCTTCTTCATCGTGATGAACCGCGATGCCTTCCGCGCGCTGTCGGACGAGGACCAGCAGGCGGTTCTGGAGGCGGGCAAGGAGGCCTCGCTTCTTGGCCAGCAAACCCAGCTGACGGTTGCTGAAAAAGGCATCGCCTCGTTTGCCGAGATGGAGGGTCACGAGGTGATCACCCCCGAAGGTGACGCCCTGGCCGCCTTCAACGCCGCGTCCGAAAGCATCGTGCCGACGGTCATCGCGGATGTCGCCGCCGAAGGTGTGGATGCGCAGGCCGTGGTCGACGCGCTGAAAGGCGAGTAACCAGGTGAGCCGTGCCGCCCAAGCCGTTCGTGTCCTGTCGGTGATCACCGACAGGACGACCCTCGTTCTGTCCGTTGTCGCAGGGTTATTGCTGCTGTCGATGGTCGCCGTCATTTCCGCCGGCGTGGCGGGACGGTACTTTTTTGCCACCCCGATCCTTGGGCTCAATGAGATTGTGCAGCTGAATGCCGTGGCGCTGACCATGCTGGCGCTGCCCTATACGACCGCCTCGGGCCAGCATGTGCGGGCCGATATCTTTGACCGCCTGATCGGGCGCGTCGGGCGCTTTACCGGCGATGTGGTGACCCGCGCGCTGTCTCTGGTCGTGCTCTACTACATGGTGGACCGCGCCTGGGCAAAGATGCTGGATGCGCGTGAATTCGGCGATGCGACCAACATGCTGGCCCTGCCGATCTGGCCGTTCTACGGCCTGATCGCGGCGGGCATGGGCCTGTGCATCGTCGTCTTCGTCATTCAGCTTATTGATATTCTGGCTTCGGGAAGACCTGTAGATGAGTGATCTGACGATTGGAATCCTCGGGTTCATCGCCCTGTTCGGGCTGATGATCCTGCGCACCCCCGTTGCCTTTGCCATGCTGATGGTCGGGTTTTTCGGCACCTGGTGGATCGACGGGCTGCGGCGCGCCGGCGCCATCATGATGACCGAGACCTATTCCAGCGTGGCAAACTACTCGCTGATCGTCATCCCGATGTTCATCCTGCTGGGCAACGTCAGCTCCGAGGCCGGCTTCAGCCGCGGCCTCTATGATGCGGCCTACGCCTGGGTCGGGCGGTTCCGGGGCGGGCTGGCGACAGCCTCGGTCATGGGCTGCGCGGCCTTCTCGGCCGTCTCCGGCTCCTCCGTGGCCACTGCCGTCACCATCGGCAAGGTGGCGCTGCCCGAAATGAAACGCCTGGGCTACGGTGACGGCATCTCGACCGGCTCGATCGCGGCAGGCGGCACGCTGGGCTTTCTGATCCCGCCGTCCACGGGCTTCGTGATCTATGCCATCCTGACCGAGGAATCGATCGGTCGCCTGTTCATGGCCGGTGTGCTGCCCGGTGCGCTGATGATGGCGCTGTTCATCGTCGCGATCTGGGTCGTCACCCTGATCGACCCGACACAGGGACCCAAGGGCGAAAAGGTCGCCTTTGCGGCGCGCATGCGGGCGCTGATGACGGCGCTGCCGCTGCTGACGGTGATCATCGTGTCGATCGGCGGCATCTACCTCGGCGTCTTCACCCCGGTCGAGGCATCGGGTGTCGGCGCGGCGCTGACGGTGATCCTCGCCTTCGCCACGCGTTCGATCAGGCTGGGCGGTTTCAACCGCGCGGTGATGGATACGGTGCGCACCACGGCGATGCTCTACATGATCGTCGTCGGGGCCAACGTCCTCAACCCCTTCCTGGCGCTGACCGATATCCCCAACGCGCTCGGCGCGGCACTGAACGCCTTCGGGATCGGTGCCTATGGCACACTGCTGGTGATCCTGCTCAGCTACGTGGTGCTCGGCATGTTTCTCGACGGCCTGGCAATGCTGGTGATCACGGTGCCCATCTACTACCCGGTGATCATGGCGCTCGGCTTCGATCCGATCTGGTTCGGCGTCATTGCCGTGATCGTGATCGAGATGGGCATGATCACGCCACCGGTCGGTCTGAACGTGTTCGTGGTGCGAAACGTGGCCGAAAACGTGCCTTTGGCCACTGTTTTCCGCGGCGTTCTGCCTTTTTTGATCGCAATGATCGTCTGCATCATCCTGATCATCCTGTTTCCCGGCATCGCCCTGTTGATCCCCAATTCGATGTTCGGATAACACCCAGCTCTCCGCCGGCGGTCCTCCCCCGCCGGCGGTGTCCCGTCCTGCCCAGCCGGGCGCGTCGGGGCCTTCCGGGATCGGACAACGGCCTCCTCCTTCCTGTCGCGGTCCGGTCCCGGTTTCCCGACTCCGGCTGGCAGGCGCGCGTCCGGCTCGCCCTCATCTGGCCAGAAATACCCTGGGGGGCCGCAGGCGGGGGCAGCGCCCCCTCCACAGCCCGCCCTAATGCGCGATCATGATGTGACGCGCGACGGTGTAATCCTCCAGCGCATACATCGACAGATCCTTGCCGTAACCGGATTGCTTGAACCCGCCGTGCGGCATCTCGTTGGCCAGCATGAAATGCGTGTTGATCCAGGTGCAGCCGTATTGCAGCCGCGCCGCCACATCCATCGCCATCCCGATGCTGCCCGTCCAGACCGAGGACGCGAGGCCATAGCCGCTGTCGTTGGCCCATGTCACCGCCTGGTCCGGGGTATCGAACCGCGTCACCGACACCACCGGCCCAAAGACCTCGCGCTGCACGATCTCGTCGGTTTGCAGGGCTCCGACGATCACCGTGGGCTTGTAATAGAACCCCGGGCCGTCCTGCACCGCACCGCCCGTCGCGACCTCGATATGGCCCAGTTCCGACGCCCGCTGCACGAAACTTGCCACCCGGTCGCGCTGGCGCTGCGAAATCAACGGCGGGATCTCGTTCAGGGTGTCGTCCGGGTTGTCGTAGGTGATGGAAGACACCGCCTCGGCCAGCGCCGCGACCAGCCGGTCGTGAATCTTCGCCCCGGCGTAGATCCGGCAGGCTGCGGTGCAATCCTGGCCGGCGTTGTAGTAGCCGAAGGCACGCACCCCGGCGACCACCCGCTCCAGGTCGGCATCGTCAAAGACGATGACGGGGGCCTTGCCGCCCAGCTCCAGGTGCGTGCGCTTCAGCGATTTCGAGGCCGCCTGCAATACCTTGCGCCCGGTGGCCACATCACCGGTGATCGACACCATGTCGACGCCGGGATGGTTGATCAGCGCATTGCCGACGCTGGCCCCCTGACCCGTGATCACGTTCACCACCCCCTCGGGCAGGATGCCCGACAGGATGCGGGCAAAGGCCAGCGCGGTCAGCGGCGTCTGTTCCGACGGTTTCATCACCACCGTATTGCCGCCCGCCAGCGCCGGGGCCAGTTTCCACGCCATCATCATCAGCGGATAGTTCCAGGGCGCGATGGATGCCACGACGCCGATCGCATCGCGCCGGATCATCGAGGTATGGCCCTCAAGGTATTCCCCGGCCAGCGGACCGGACATGTTCCGCACCGCCCCGGCAAAAAACCGGAAACAATCCGCAACGCCGGGGATCTCGTCCCCCAGCACGGCGTGATAGGGCTTGCCGCAGTTCAGCGCCTCCAGCCGCGCCAGTTCCTCGGCGGCACCCTCGACCGCATCGGCAATCGCCAGCAGCTTGGCCGAACGTTCGCCGGGCGTGGTGCGCGACCAGCCGGGAAAGGCGGCGCGGGCGGCGGCGACGGCGCGGTCGATCTGGTCCGTGTTCGCCTCGGGCATGGCCAGGATCAGCGCGCCGGTGCGCGGGTTCAGCACCTTTTCCTCGACCTCGGTTCCGGGCTCGAAGCCGCCGCCGATCAGCATGTGGGTATCCATGATCTCCCTTTCGTCATTTGCCCTGACCGGCCACCGCATCGGTGCCGCGGGTCAGATAGTATGCGCCCAGGATGGGCAGTAGGGTCACCAGCACCACGACCATCGCCACCACGTTGGTGACAGGGCGCTGGCGCGGGCGGACCAGCTCTTCCAGCATCCAGATCGGCAGGGTCTGCTGCTGGCCGGCGGTAAAGGTGGTGACGATGACCTCGTCAAAGCTGAGCGCAAAGGCCAGCATCCCCCCCGCCAGCAAGGCCGTCGCGATATTGGGCAGGAGGACGTGGCGCAGGGTCTGGAAACTGTCGGCCCCAAGATCCATCGACGCCTCGATCAGGGACCCGGAGGTGCGCCGGAACCGCGCCACGGCGTTGTTGTAGACGACGACGCAAAAGGTCGCGTGCCCCAGAACGATGGTCCAGAAGCTGAACGGGATCTCGGCGATATGAAAGACCGAGCGCAGGGCGATGCCGGTCACCACACCGGGCAGGGCAATCGGCAGGATCACCAGCAACGACACCGTTTCGCGGCCAAAGAAATGCGCCCGCGACACGGCGGCGGCGCAGAGCGTGCCCAGAACCAGCGCCACGGCGGTGGAAATCGCAGCCACCTGAAGCGACAGGCGCAGCGCCGCCCAGACGTCGGGCCGGTTCCACGTCACCGCGAACCACTTCAGCGTCAGACCGGGCGGCGGCCACTGATAGGATTTGTCCTCGGTCGTGAAGGCATAGACGAAGATCAGCAGGATCGGCAGGTGCAGGAACAACAGACCCGCCCCGGCGGCGATCTTCAGCGACAGCGGCGCGCGATCAGAGGGCATTGAACGCTCCCTGCTTCTTGGCCGCCCACAGGTAGGCCGCCATGATCAGGATCGGCACCATGGCAAAGGCGGCGGCCAGTGGCGTGTTGCCCGCCACCCCTTGCTGTTCATAGACCGCCTGCCCGATGAAACGGCGGGACGAGCCGATGATGCCCGGAATGATGTAATCCCCCAGCGTCAGCGAGAACGTGAAGATTGACCCCGCGACGACACCCGGCATTGCCAGCGGCAACAGCACGTGGCGCAGGGTCTGGAACGGCTTCGCGCCAAGGTCTCCGCTGGCTTCCAGCATGGATGGGGGCACGCGCTCCAGCGCGGCCTGCACCGGTAGGATCATGTAGGGCAACCAGACGTAGACGAACACGACAAAGGTGCCCGTCGCACTGACCGACAGGGAATTGCCACCCACCACCGGCAGCGCCAGCCACCCGTTCAGTGCCCAGGCCAGGTGCAGTTTTTCCGCGCCCCACGTCAGGATACCTTCGCGGGCCAGGATCAGCTTCCACGAATAGACCTTGACCAGATAGCTCGACCACAGGGGCATCATCACGCCAAGGTAGAACAGCGCCTTCCAGCGGCCCCGCGCATGGCGGGCGGCGTACCAGGCGATCGGAAAGGCGATGACTGCCGAGGCCAGCGTGACCAGGGCCGCCATGGTGACGGTGCGCAGGATGATGTCGAGGTTCGAGGCGCGCAACAGCTCGGCATAGGTCGCAAGCGTCAGGTCCCGGTTCACCTGACCCGTGAAATGGTCGATCGAGAAAAAGCTCTGCGCCAGCAGCGCCGCCAGCGCGCCGAGGTAGACGACGCCAAGCCAGATCAGCGGCGGCGCCAGCAGCAGGGCAATGGTCAAGCGCGGGCGCCGCCACAGTGTATCGGAAAATGCGCGCATCATGCACCGGCCATCAGGTGCAGATCGCCCGCATCCCAGGCCAGCGCAACGGTGTCACCCGGGGCGGGACGGGGCGCGCCCTTGGCCAGCAAGGCGGTCAGACGGGTGCCCTCGGCCTCCAGCACCACGCGCGTCGCGGTCCCCAGGAACGACAGCGCCGTGACGGTGGCGCGCAGCGGTCCGGCATCTGCGATACGCAACGCCTCGGGGCGCAGCGCAGCGGCGGCATGGGTGCCGGTCAGCCGGGCCACCAGCGGCGCAGGCAGGATATTCGAAGAGCCGACGAAATCCGCGACAAAGGGCACGTCGGGGCGAAAATAGACGGTTTCGGGCGTGCCGGTTTGCAGGATGCGGCCCTCGTTGAACACAGCGACGCGATCCGCCATCGAAAGCGCCTCTCCCTGATCGTGGGTGACGAAGATGAAGGTGATGCCGAGTTGACGTTGCAGGGTCTTGAGTTCGTCCTGCATCTGTTCACGCAGCTTCAGGTCCAGCGCACCCAGCGGCTCGTCCAGCAACAAGACACGCGGTTTCATCACCAGCGCACGCGCCAGGGCCACGCGTTGACGTTGCCCACCCGACAGCGCCGAGGGTTTGCGCGCGCCATACCCGGACAGGCGCACCATCTCCAGCGCCTCGTCCGCGGCGCGGTGCCGGTCGGCGCGGTTTTGTCCTGCGATCATCAGGCCATAGGCGACATTGTCACGCACGTTCAGGTGCGGAAACAGGGCGTAGTCCTGAAACACCGTATTGACCGGGCGGCGATAGGGCGGTTGGTCCTGGACCGCTGCGCCGAAAAGCCGGATCACGCCGGCACTGGGCCGTTCGAACCCGGCGATCAGGCGCAGGCAAGTGGTCTTGCCGCTGCCCGATGGGCCGAGCATGGCAAAGAATTCGCCCTCGGCAATGTCCAGAGACACTGCGTCGACGGCGCGCACGGGGCCGAAATGGCGCGAAACGCCATCGAAGGAAACTGCCGACATGGGATCAACTCCGTTGACCCCACCGCAAGAACCCTGCGGCGGGGTCGTTTCAGGATGCGCCTAGCGCCCGCCGATCACGCCGATATAGTCCGAGACCCAGCGGTAATAGGGCACGCATTCTTCCTGGCTGGCACAATTGGCCACCGGGGTTTTCCAGAACTTGATCTTGTCGAAATCGTCCAGACCGTTGGCTGTGCAACCCTCGGCTGTCTGCATCCCCGACCCGTCCGTGCAGGCCTCGGGCACCGAGGGCACTGCGCCGAACCAGACCGACAGGTCGCTTTGCAGGTTCGACGACAGCGTGTGTTCCATCCACATGTAGGCGCAGTTCGGATGCTCGGCCTCGGCGTGCAGCATGGTGGTGTCGGCCCAGCCTGTCGCCCCCTCTTCGGGGATGGTCGAGGCGACGGGCACGCCATCGGCCTCAAGCAGGTTCACCTGAAACGGCCAGGACCCCGAGGCGACCATGCCTTCGTTCTTGAAGTCGTCGATCTGGATAAAGGCGTCATGCCAGTAGCGGCTGACCAGTTCGCGCTGGCCCCGCAGCAGGTCCAGCGCGGCATCATATTGCGGCTGGGTCAGCTCATAGGGATCGGTGATGCCAAGGTCGGGATCGTGGTACATCAGATAATTCGCGGCATCGGCGATGTGGATCGGGCCGTCATAGGCCTGCACGCGACCGGCGTTGCTGGCGCCGTCGGGCAGGTCCATCTGCTTGAACACGACGTCCCAGGATTTCGGTGCTTCCGGAAAAACTTCGGTGTCGTACATCAGCACGTTCGGCCCCCACATGTAGGGCACGCCATAGTGGACGCCGTCGACCGTGTGCCAGGGCGCGTCCTTCAGCCGGTCATCGACCTTGGACCAGCTCGGGATCAGGTCGATGTTGATCGGCTGCACCCGGTTGCCTGCGATCATGCGCAAGGAGGCGTCGCCCGATGCGGTGACCAGATCAAACCCGCCCTCGTTCATCAGGGCGACCATCTCGTCCGAGGTATTGGCCGTCTTGACGCTGACCATGCAGCCGGTCTTGTCCTGAAACGCGCTTACCCAATCAAAGTCGGCGTCGGTTTCTCCGCTCTCAATATAGCCGGCCCACGCGACGATCGACAGCGCGCCTTCGCCCTCGCCGATTTCGCTCATCTGTGCCGTGGCGGTGCCAGCCAGCGCTGTGCTGGCCAATAGCGCTACGGCGCCGGTCAGGAACCTTTTGGTCATAGCAAACACTCCCATGTTGGCGGGGCCGGGGCAGGGCGGCAGACAGGGGTATTGGCGCGCAACGGCGGGCCGTGCGCAGGTCTGTCCGGCACCCGCAGGGGCACCCGATGTTGGATCATCCTTTTCGCGGGGTTTCGCACGTCTGGCGTGTTGCGGCTGAACGCGGCGCCCGTCTCTGGTGCGATGACTATCCGCCGCGTTGCGGCAAAATGACAAACGGGTAATACAGAAATAAGCGTTCGGTTTTTCCGATAGCTAATGCCTGAAGTCCTTAAGGGATTGGGATGCTTGAGCGATTGAAATGAAATCCCTGGTCGCGGCAGACAGCGACAGCCCCTTTCGCCAGACAATTCCCACCTGCAAAATAGGCAGCGCGCCGGACACGTCGCGTGATTCAATCCGGTCTCCGTCCAGCGACCACGGCCGATAGATCAGATCGGGCAACAGCGCCACCCCGGCCCCCGTCGCCACCAGGGATCGCACCGCTTCGACAGACCGCGTACGAAAGGCGATGCGGGGCCGCTTGCCGAAGGCCGACAGCAGATTTACCGCCTCGTCCTCCATCTCGTCTATGTTCAGCATGATCAAGGGTTCGCGCGCCACATCGTCGAGCGAGATGCTCTCTTGCCGCGTCAGCTTGTGTTCCAGAGGCAGCCAGAGGCGGAAGGCAGACACGTTCAGGATCTCGGATTGCAGCGCCATGCGGTCGCGCAGGTTGGAAATTACCATGACGGCCACGTCCAGCTCTCCGCCGACCAGCAGATGTTCCAGGTATTCGCCGGTATCTTCGATCGCCGTCGCCTCGACCCCGGGATTGAGGCGGCGATAGCGCGCCAGCAGGTCCGACATGACATAGCCCGCCATGAGAGAGGTGACGCCGACATTCAGGCGCCCCGAAAGCGTCTCTCGGCTGGGTGCAAAGGCCCGGCGGGCGCCGGATACATCCGCCAGGATCTTGGTTGCATGGCGCAGGAACTGGTGGCCGTTATAGGTGATGTCGAGGCCGCGCGCATGGCGGTCGAACAGGGTGACACCCAGGTCGCCCTCAAGGTTCTTGATCGCCTCGGTGATCGCGGACTGCGAGATGGACAGCATCTGCGCCGCCCCGATCACGGACCCCTTTTCGGCCACGGCGACAAAATATTGCAATTGGCGGATGGTAAAGGACATGGCGAACCCCGAAGCGAATGCGGCCATTGGGGCAGGCGGTGCGCACCGAGGCAAGGGGTCACGCGGTAAAGGTCAGCCTATTTCGGCTGCGATACGTCTTGCCTGCCGGGACCAGGGCATCGGGGAAACCCGGCTGGTTCGGCGCGTCGGGCCACATCTGGGTTTCCATCGCCAGCCCGGCGTGCGTGGTATAACGGCGCCCGTCCAGCCCAGGCTGCCCCTCGGCGGTCAGGTGTTGGGCGTCATAGACCTGCAAGCCCGGGGCATCCGTTTCCAGCCGCAGGGTCAATCCATTGGTTCCCGTCAGCACGGCGACCTCGCGCAGGCCATCCCCGGGCGTCAGGCAAAAGTTGTGATCATATCCGGCCAGGCCGATGGCGCGTGGGGTGCGGAAATCGAACTTGGTCCCCGCAACCGGGGCGATCTGCCCCGTCGGGATCATCCGCTCATCCACGGGCAGGTAATTTTCAGCCGCGACCGACAACATATGCGCGGTGACGTCGTCCGTGCCGTCGAGGTTGAAATAGGAATGGTTGGCAATGCTGATCGGGCAGGTCTTGTCGCAGGTCGCGCTCATCTCGATCTCAAGCGCGCCGTGCGCGATGCGATAGGTCGTGCGGGCCACCAGCGCACCGGGAAAGCCCATGTGGCCATCGGGTTGTTCCGCGACGAAGGTCACGGCGACATCGCTCGCGCTTTCGATCTGCCAATTCACGGCCCCAAGGCCCTTTGCGCCGCCATGAAGCGTGGTGCGGTTCTTTTCATTCAGGTCGGTCTGACAGGTCGCGCCGCCGATGCTGAACCGCCCCCCGGCGATGCGGTTGGCATATCGCCCGACGGTCGCACCGAAAAACCGCAGGTTCACAAAGTAGTCTTCCAGCGTTTGTGTGCCCAGCACCAGCGGATGCGCGATCCCGGTCAGGCGCAGGTCCTGCAACGTGGCGCCATAACTGATCAGATGTGCGCGCAGGTGGCCATCGGTGATGGTGACCCGTTCAACCGTGTCGCCGTCGGGCAGGGTGCCGAATACGTCCGTCATCATGTTAGACCTTTACGCGATATTCTTTCTGTCCGCTCACACCGGCAGGGGCGGTATAGACCAGGCCCTGGGCGGCATCGGGGGCGGCAATGGCTTCGCGCGCAGTCGTCACGAAAAGCTGGTCCAGATCCGCGCCGCCAAACGCGGGACAGGATGAATGCTGCCCGCCCACCGCAATCGCACGATCAAAGCGGCCATCGGGGGCATACCGCGCAACCCGCGACGCGCCCCATTGCGCGTTCCACAGATAGCCCTGGGCGTCGACCACGGCCCCATCGGGAAACAGGCCATCGGCGGTCAAATCGACGAAGACCTCGTGTTCGCCCATGGGCCAGCCTTCGGCATCCAGGGGTTGCCGCATGATCATTTGCGTGGGCGTGTCCGCGAAATAGGCGCTGCGACCATCTGGGGAAAAACAGATGGCGTTGGGAATGGTGATGCCGAAAAAGATCGGTTCGATCACACCGTCGTAAAACCGATAGATTGCCCCCGCGTCCTGACGTGGATCTTCCTTGCCCATCGTGCCGATCCAGAAGCCGCCAAAGGGGTCCGCGCGGCCATCGTTGCTGCGGGTCCGGGGCTTGTCCGCCTCAAGCGGGGCGACAACCTCGTGCGCGCCGCTGGCAATGTCAAAGCGCCAGAGCCCGGTTTCCGATGCCAGCAGCAGCGTCTCGTGATCGACCCAGCCGGCGGCGGAGAAATGTTCGTCGAATTGCCATTCCAGCGGCTCTCCATCCTGTTGCGACAGCAGCCGCTTGCCGATGATGTCGAACCAGAACAACTGGTTGCGCTCGGGATGCCACAGCGGTCCTTCGCCAAGCGTGCAGGGGCGGGTGTCAAAGACGGAACTGGTCATTTCGGCACGGTTTCGTCATAGCGGGCAACGATTTCGGCCGCGCGGCTGGCAATCACCGCAACACTGTCGCCGGGTTTGTACAGCGCCGAGCCGATGCCAAAGCCAGAGATGCCGGCGGCGAACCATTCGGCAAAATTGTCCGGCCCGGCGCCGCCGACGGCCAGCACCTCGGTGCCTTTTGGCAGCACCGCGCCAATCGCCTTCAGCCCGGCCACGCCGATCAACGATCCGGGAAACAGTTTCAGACCGTCGGCGCCTGCGTCCAGTGCGGCAAAGCATTCCGTCGGAGTCATCACGCCGGGATAACTGGCCATGTTGCAGGCCTTCGTTGCCCGGATCACGTCCGTATTGACGTTGGGCGACACGATCAGCGCGCCCCCGGCCTGTTGCACATCGGCGACGTCCTCGACACGCAGAACCGTACCAGCGCCGATCAGGGCGCTGTCGCCACAGGACCGAGCGATCGCCGCGATGGACTCGAGCGGCGAGGGCGAATTCAGCGGCACTTCGATCTTGGTGATCCCGGCGGCAATCAGGGCTTCGGCAACGGGCAGGGCCTCTGCGGGGGTGATCCCGCGCAGGATGGCGACGATATTGCGGCTCATGTCATGTCCTCGGAAAGGTGCGCGTGGGCGGCAATCAGGCCGTTCAGTGCAAGGGCGGGGTGGTCACTGACGCGGGCGCTTGCCCCGGCGCGCGTCAGCGCCGCGCCATAGCGCGCGCTCAGCCCGGCATCCCCGATGATGACCACCGGCATCGACCGCCAATAGTCGCGCGTCGCAGCCAGTTCCGACCCGATCAGCAGACCCGACAGGCGGGCCCGGGCGACCTCGGCGGGGGTGTCGTTCAACAGCGACGACGGGCGTATTGAAAACAGGTCCAGCAGCAGGCCGTCGGGCGCACTCAGCGCCTGTTCCAGCGCGTCGGCAAATGCCGGGTCGCTGAATGCCTCGCCGTGTACCGAGTGGCGCAGCACCGATTGCGTCGACAGCAACGCGAACATTTCGCCGGTCATGGCGGTGCGGAAATGCCGGATCTGGCCCTGGGCGACCCGCACCCATTTGGTATGGGTGCCGGGCAGGCACAGCGTGCCGTCGAAGTCGGGTTCCATGGCAAGAAAGCCCGCGATCTGCGTTTCCTCGCCGCGCATCACATCGGCGGGGTCGGTCTGGCAGACACCGGGCAGGATCCGCACCGACAGGCGCGGATCCCTGGTCTTGACAGGGACGGGTGACAGACTGGCGGGCGGGCAGGGCGTGGCGGTATAGGGGGCCTCGACCCAGCCCTGACGCGCCCCGGCCATGCCGCAGATCAGCACCTGCGTCACGCGGCCCGGTTCCAGAAGGTCCCCGGCCAGCGCCACCAGCACCGGCTCGAAGCCCTCGGGCGTCAGCTTGCCCATGCCATCGGCCGAGGAACGTTCCACCATGACCTGTCCCTCCGGGCCAATGGCCCAGAGGCGCAGGTTCGAGGTGCCCCAGTCGGCGGCAATCCAGTCTGCGTACATCGCTCAGTCCTGTTGCAGGTCGACCGGCAACAGCGCGTCCGGCAGGTTCTGATAGCTGACCGGGCGCAGGAAACGACGGATCGCCATGGTGCCGACGCTGGTCGCGCCAAAGTTGGTCGAGGCCGGGAACGGCCCGCCATGCACCATCGCCTCGGACACCTCGACGCCGGTGGGGAAACCATTCGCCAGGATGCGGCCCGCTTTGCGTTCCAGCACTGGCATCAGTTTCTGGCCCAGCTCGGTGTCGCCGTCGTCCATGTGCAGCGTGCAGGTCAGCTGACCTTCAAGGCTGCGGGCAACCTCCAGCATCTGATCGGTGTCCTTGACCTTCACCGCCAGACCCAGCGGGCCAAAGACCTCGTGCCCCAGGGCCGGGTTCGCCAGCCATGCGTCGCCCGTCGTCTCGAACACGAACGGCGTCGCGTTGCGCTGTTCGCTGGTGGTGTTCAGGATCTCCTGAACGCCCGGTTGTGCCGCGATGGTATCGCGACCCGACCGATAGGCGTCGGCAATGCCGTTGGTCAGCATGGTTTGCGGGCCGACCTTGCCGAGCGCATCGACAGCCGTTTCCAGAAACGCATCCGTATCGGCGCCATCGACCATCACCAGCACGCCGGGATTGGTGCAGAACTGGCCCGCGCCCATCGTCAGCGACCCGGCCCAGCCGGTTGCCAGCGCTTCGCCGCGCGCAGCCATGGCTTCGGGCAGCATGAACATCGGGTTGACGCTGCCAAGCTCGCCAAAGAACGGGATCGGCTCGGGGCGTTGTGCACACAGGTCGAACAGCGCCTTGCCGCCCCGGAACGATCCGGTAAAGCCGACAGCCTTGATCAGCGGATGCTGAACCAGCGCGCCGCCCACCTCGTAGTTGCCGCCGTGGATCATGCTGAACACACCGGGGTGCATGCCGCATGTCTTGATTGCGGCGTGGATCGCCTCGGCGACGATCTCGGCGGTGCCGGGATGCGCCTCATGGCCCTTCACGACGACGGGGCAGCCTGCGGCCAGCGCGGCGGCGGTATCGCCCCCGGCGGTCGAAAACGCCAACGGAAAGTTCGACGCACCAAAGACCGCGACCGGGCCGATCGGGCGCTCGACCAGCTTGATGTCGGGGCGCGGCAGCGGCGCGCGGTCGGGCAGGGCCACGTCGTGACGTTTGTCCAGGTAGGCACCGTCCTGGATATGGGACGCGAACAGGCGCAGCTGGCCGGTGGCGCGGCCCCGCTCGCCCTGCAGGCGGCCTTCGGGCAGGCCGGTTTCGGCGCTGCCGATGGCGGTAATCGCCTCGCCACGGGCTTCGATCTCGTCCGCGATGGCGTTCAGAAAGGCGGCGCGCTCATCCCGCGTGGTATAGCCGTAGACCCAGAAGGCCTCCTCGGCGGCCTTTGCCGCACGGTCGACCAGGTCGGCATTGCCCGCGGAAAAGGTCTTGGCCTCGCCCGTTACGGGGACCGAATGGAACGTCTTGTCTGTGGCAACCCAGTCGCCTGCGATCAGGTGTTTGCCATGGGGTTCGAATGTCATGTGCTTAAAATCCTTTTGCCCTTACTTGGCCCAGCGAAGCGCCAGAATGTCCAGCTCGCCTGCAAGGTGCAGCAGCCGATCCTTGGTCCGTTGGGTCATGGGTTTCAGCGGATGGCGAACGCAATCGGACCCGATCACGCCGCCGGCGGCATAGACCGTCTTGCAGGCACGCAGCCCGCATTGGCGGTTTTCATGATTGATAAGTGGCATGCAGAGCTTCCACTGTTCAAGGGCCGCGTCCTTGTCACCGGCAAGATAATGCGTGACGATCGGGCGCAGCAGCTCGGGGAACATGCCAGAGGTCATCGTACCCGTACACCCCGCGTCCAGATCGGCCAGCAGAGTGACGGCTTCTTCGCCGTCGAACGGCCCGACGATGTGTTCGCCGCCCTGTTCGATCAGCAGTGCCAGCTTGTCGGCGGCAAAGGGTGTCTCGATCTTGAAATAGCTGACGTTCTCGATCTCTTTCGCCATGCGCACCAGCAGCGGCACAGGCAGGGTGACACCGGACAGCGGCGCATCCTGGATCATGATCGGGATGTTGATGGCGTCCGAGACCATGGCGAAATGCTCATAGATCCCCTCGACGGCGGGCACCAGGCCGACACCGTGATAGGGCGGCATCATCATCACCATCGACGCGCCAAGCGCCTCGGCATATTTCGCCCGCTCGATGACGATCTCGGTGCTGAAATGGCTGATCGTGACGATCACCGGCACGCGGCCCGCGACATGTTCCACGCTCAGCCTGGTCAGCAGGGCGCGTTCATCATCGGACAGCACGAACTGTTCCGAGTAGTTGGCAAGGATGCAGATCGCATCGACGCCCTGGTCGATCAACAGGTCTAGGACACGGCGCATGCCCTGTTCGTCGACGGTGCCATCGGCGTGGAACGGTGTGGGGGCGACGGGCAGGATGCCGGTAAGGGGGCTTTTCACTGTCGGTCCTTTCTCAGAACTCAAAGGGGGCGACCGTCTCGCGACGGCCAAGCAGGAAGGCATCGGCGACATGGCGCATCGGCGACAGGTCCATGTCGATGCCACCGGCGCGCACCAGGGCGGCCATGTTGGCGTAAAGGCGGGGGTATTCCCCGTGCAGACCCGTCTCGGTCGCGCCGTGCGCCACGCCATCGACAAACATCTGCGCGCCGCCGTGGGCCAGCTGCATCGTGCCGTCCTCGGTCACGGCCTCGATGGCCCAGGTCTGCTCGCCCTCCTGACGAAAGTCGAACACGGCAGACACGTCCGCCCCGCCGGGGTGATAAAAATTCAGATCAGCAGCAATGGGGGCCTGCCGGTTCTCGGGAACATGCAGTGTGGCACCACTCAGGTGGATCGCATCCGGCAGGATCCTCGTCACGATGGATAGGGCGTTGATGCCGGGATCGAATACGCCCAGCCCGCCCGGCTCGAATATCCAGTCCTGACCGGGATGCCAGCGGCGCACGTCTTCCTTCCACGTCACGCGGAAAGATTTCAACGTCTTGCCCGACAGCCACTCCTTCGCGGCCGCGACCTTGTCGGCCTCGCGCGAATGCCAGGTGGCATAGAGAGAGACACCCTTGGCACGCGCCAGCGCCTCGAGTGCGTGACATTCCGACAGGGTGGCCCCCGGCGGTTTCTCCAGCATCACGTGCCGACCGGCCTTCAGCGCACGGGTGGCGTAGTCAAAGCGCGGCACGGGCGGCAGGCAGAGAGAGATCACGCGGATCTCCGGTCGTTCGGCCAGCAACGCGTCAAAGTCGGTATAGGCATCGACCCCCTCGACCGATCCGGCGCGCGACACCGTCGCGGCCAACTGCCAGTCGTCCGAAGCTGCAATCGCGGGAACATGCTGGTCCGCCGCGATCTTGCCGATCCCTATCAGTGCGATTTCCATCAATGGGAATCCTTCCCGACCGCCGAGCCGCGCGATCCTTTCAGAAAGTCCAGATCGGCCCCCGTATCGGCGCCCTCAACGTGGGTCTGGTGCAGCCATTCATAGCCCGAGGGCGCGCGTTCATGCGTCGGCTCCCAGGCCGCCAGGCGGCTGGCCAGCTCTTCGTCCGAGATGTCGAGGTGCAGCGACCGGTTCGGCACATCCAGCTTGATCATGTCGCCATTGCGCACCACGGCCAGCGGCCCACCTGCCGCCGCTTCGGGCGAGGTATGCAGCACGACAGTGCCATAGGCGGTGCCCGACATCCGCGCGTCCGAAATCCGCACCATGTCGGTGATGCCCTTTTTCAGAACCTTCGGCGGCAGACCCATGTTGCCGACCTCGGCCATCCCGGGATAGCCCTTCGGCCCGCAGTTCTTCAGCACCATCACGCAGGTCTCGTCGATGTCGAGATCCGGGTCGTTGATCTTGGCCTTGTAGTCGTCGATATCCTCGAAGACCACGGCCCGGCCCGTGTGCACCAGCAGGTGCTCGGACGCGGCAGAGGGCTTCAGCACGGCCCCCTTGGGCGCAAGGTTGCCTTTCAGCACGGCAATGCCGCCCTGTTGCGTCAGGGCCTTTTCGACCGGCAGGATGACGTCCTCGTTCCAGTTCACCACGTCCTTGACGTCGTCCCAGATCGGGGTGCCCGCGACGGTCAGCGCCTCCTTGTGCAGCAGACCGGCCTCGCCCAGCCGCTTCAGCACGACAGGCAGGCCACCGGCATAAAAGAACTCTTCCATCAGGTACTTGCCCGACGGCATCAGGTTCACGATGGTCGCCACGTCGCGCCCGCAGCGGTCCCAGTCGTCCAGCGTCAGATCGACGCCGACCCGGCCCGCAATGGCCAGCAGGTGCACGACCGCGTTGGTCGATCCGCCAATCGCGCCATTGGTGCGGATCGCGTTTTCGAACGCCTGCTTGGTCATCACGTCGGACGGTTTCAGGTCGTCCTTGACCATCTGCACGATACGGCGGCCGGTCATCTGCGCCATCACGCGGCGGCGCGAGTCGACCGCCGGGATCGCCGCATTGCCCGACAGGGCCATGCCAAGCGCCTCGGCCATGCTGGCCATGGTGCTGGCGGTGCCCATCGTGTTGCAGGTCCCGGTCGAGCGGCTCATCGAGGCTTCGGCCTCAAGGAATTCCTCCTGGGTCATCTCTCCGGCTTTCACCATCTCCGAGAATTTCCACAGGTGGGTGCCCGAACCGACACGCTCGCCCCGGAAATAGCCGTTCAGCATCGGCCCGCCGGTCACCGCGATCGACGGAATGTCGGTCGAGGCGGCGGCCATCAGCAGGCTGGGCGTGGTCTTGTCACAGCCCACCATCAACACGGCCCCGTCCATCGGCTGCCCGCGCATCGCTTCCTCGACCGCAAGCGCGGCAAGGTTGCGATACATCATCGCGGTCGGGCGGAAGGTGTTTTCGGACGCGGAAAAGACGGGCACCTCGACCGGAAACCCACCGGCTTCCCAGATCCCGGCCTTCACCTTTTCAGCCAGTTCGCGCAGGTGGCCGTTGCAGGGGGTCAGGTCCGACCACGTGTTCAGGATGCCGATGATCGGCCGCCCGTCGAACAGGTCGTGCGGGTGTCCCTGGTTCTTCAGCCAGCCGCGGTGATAGATCGTGTCGCGTGAATTGCCGCCGTACCATTCCTGCGAGCGCAGCTTGCGGGGCCATTGGGCAGGTTTGAACGTCATTTCGTGGTACCTTGTTACTATAGTTCCGGGGCCGAAATCGGCGGCCGGGGGGCGCACGGCCAGCCCTTTGGCCGCGCGAAAATCTCACTCAGCGTCTGCGTTGCCCCGCCACCTGTCGCGGCGGCAGGGCAGTCCGCCTCAGTTCTTGTTCTTCTGGTAGACGTCGAAGAACACGGCCGCCAGCAGCACCAGACCCTTGATCACCTGCTGGTAGTCGATGCCGATACCCATGATCGACATGCCGTTGTTCATCACGCCCATGATGAAGGCGCCGACCACGGCCCCGACGATCTTGCCCGACCCACCCGACATGGATGCGCCGCCGATGAACACGGCCGCGATCACGTCCAGCTCGACCGCGAAACCGGCTTTCGGTGTCGCCGTGTTCAGGCGTGCGGCAAAGATCAGACCGGCCAGCGCGGCCAGCAGGCCCATGTTGACAAACGACAGAAAGGTCAGGCGCTCGGTCCGGATGCCCGACAGCTTCGCGGCCTTTTCGTTTCCGCCGAGCGCATAGATCCGGCGACCCAGCGTCGTGTTGGCGGTGATGAAGGCATAGACGACCGTCAGCAGAACCATCGAGATCAATACGTTCGGCAGGCCGCGGAAATACGCCAGCTTGTAGGTCACGTACAGCAGCGCGCCGCAGATGATGAAGTTGCGCACCACGAAAAAGGCCGTCGGTTCGTCTTCCATGCCGTACTGGCGGTTGCGGGCGCGCTGGCGGATGCCCAGCCACAGGATCAGCAGAACCGCGATGATACCGGCGGCAAGCGAAGTGGCATTGGGGCGTCCACCGCCCAGGAAATCGGGAATGAAGCCGGTCGACAGCGCCTGGAAACTGCGCGGGAACGGACCGACGGACTGGCCTTCCAGCAGCCACAGCGACAGGCCGCGAAAGACCAGCATCCCCGCCAGCGTCACGATGAACGCCGGGATCTTCCAGTAGGCCACCCAGTAGCCGTGCCATGCGCCGATGATCAGGCCCATGATCAGGCACGCCGGGATGGTCAGCCAGACCGGCCAGCCCCAGTTGACGATCATCACCGCCGCCAGCGCCCCGACAAATCCCATGACCGAGCCGACGGACAGGTCGATGTGCCCGGCGACGATGACCACCAGCATGCCAAGCGCCATGATGATGATATAGCTGTTCTGCAGGAACAGGTTGGTGATGTTGACGGGCTTCAGCAGCACGCCGTTCGTCACGATCTGAAAGAACGCCATGATCGCGATCAGCGCGACCAGCAGCCCGTATTCGCGCAGGTGCCCGGCCAGGTAGGCGCCCAGGCCCTGTGTGCCGCTTTCGTTGTTGTTGTCTGCCACTTCCACGTCTCTCAACTCCTCAATCCGTCACGATGAGCGACATGATGCGCTCCTGGCTGGCCTCTTCGGCGGTCAGTTCCCCGACCAGAGCGCCCTCGTTCATCACATAAATCCGGTCACACATCCCCAGCAGCTCGGGCATTTCCGAAGAGATCATGACAACCCCTTTGCCCTGCGCCGACAGATCGTTGATGATGCCGTAAATCTCGAATTTCGCGCCCACGTCGATGCCGCGCGTCGGTTCGTCCAGGATCAGCACCTCGGGTCCGGCAAACAGCCATTTCGACAGGACGACCTTTTGCTGGTTGCCCCCCGACAGGTTCATCACCTTCTGAAAGACGCTGGGCGTGCGAATGTTCATGGCATCGCGGTATTTCTCGGCCACGGCGGTTTCCTGACCCTCGTCCAGGACGCCGCGGTGGCTGACCTCTTCCAGGTTCGCCAGGGTGGTGTTCTTCTGGATCGTTTCCTCAAGGATCAGGCCCAGGGACTTGCGGTCCTCGGTGACATAGGCCAGCCCGGATGCGATGGCGTTGGGAACGTCGCTGACGTTCACGACCTGCCCGTGCATCGCCACCTCGCCCGAGATGTTGCGCCCATAGCTCTTGCCAAAGATCGACATCGCCAGTTCGGTGCGGCCCGACCCCATCAGCCCCGCAATCCCGACGACCTCGCCCGCACGGACGTTGAAGCTGGCGTTGCGGATGACCTGGCGGTCCTTGTGTTCGGCATGCCAGACGTTCCAGTCCCTGACCTCCATCAGCATGTCGCCGGCATGACGTTCGCGCGCCGGGTACCGGCTGGCCATGTCGCGGCCCACCATGTCGCGCACGATGCGGTCTTCGGTGATATCGTCGGTCTTTGTGTTCATCGTGCTGACGGTGGCACCATCGCGGATCACGGTCACGCTGTCGGCCACGCGTCGCACCTCGTTCAGCTTGTGGCTGATGATGATGCTGGTGACGCCCTGCGTCTTCAGTTCCAGCAGCAGATCCAGCAATGCCTGACTGTCGCCCTCCGACAGGGCGGCCGTCGGCTCGTCCAGGATCAGCAGGCGCACGTCCTTGGACAGCGCCTTGGCGATCTCGACCAGTTGCTGCTTGCCCACGCCAAGGCTTTCGATCAGCGTGCCGGGGGCCTCGGACAGGCCCACCTTCTTCAGCAGGTCCTCGGTGCGCCGGAATGTCTCGCGCCAGTTGACCACGCCACCGCTGGCGCGCTCGTTCCCCAGGAAAATGTTCTCGGCGATCGACAGCAGCGGCACCAGCGCCAGTTCCTGGTGGATGATGATGATCCCCAGGTCTTCGCTGTCGTTGATCCCTGAAAATTGTGCCAGCTTGCCGGAATAGTGGATTTCTCCATCATAGGTTCCAGCAGGGTAGACGCCCGAGAGCACTTTCATCAGCGTCGATTTTCCCGCGCCGTTTTCGCCACAGATCGCATGGATCTCGCCCTCGGCCACCGTGAGGTTCACGTTGTCGAGCGCTTTGACGCCGGGAAATTCTTTTGTGATGGAGCGCATTTCAAGCAAAGAATTCATGGCTTTGCCTTTTTTGCTTATCGTTATTGGGGGTCCGCCCGCCGCAGGGGCGGGCGGACCGGACGGGCCGACAGATTGATGCCGGCCCGGCGGAGGAACGTGTTCAGATCAGAACTGGCTTTCGTCGTAGTAGCCCGACCCGACCAGAACTTCTTTCCAGTTGGATTTGTCCACGGCGACCGGCTCCAGCAGGTAGGACGGCACGACTTTCTTGCCGTTGTCGTAGGTCTCGGTGTCGTTGATCTCCGGCTCGGTGCCGTTAACCAGCGCGTTGACCATGCCGACGGTGACGCGGGCCAGCTCGCGGGTGTCCTTGAAGATGGTCGAATACTGCTCGCCTGCGATGATCGACTTGACCGACGGCAGCTCGGCGTCCTGACCGGACACGATCGGCATCTTCATGTCGCCGGACCCGTAGCCGACACCTTTCAGCGACGACAGGATGCCGATGGACAGGCCATCATAGGGCGACAGAACGCCATGCACCTGCTTGTCGGTGTAATAGGCGGACAGCAGGTTATCCATGCGCGACTGTGCAACCGCACCGTCCCAACGCAGCGTGCCGACCTGATCCATGCCTTCCTGGCCCGAAACGATGTTGATGGTGCCGTCGTCGATCAGCGGCTGCAAGACCGACATCGCGCCGTTGTAAAAGAAGTAGGCGTTGTTGTCGTCGGGCGAACCGCCGAACAGTTCGACGTTGTAGGGGCCGTCACCGAAACGTTCCTTCAGGCCTTCGACCAGGCTGGTGGCCTGTTGCACGCCGACCTTGAAGTTGTCGAAGGTGGCATAATAGTCGACGTATTCGCTGTCGCGGATCAGGCGGTCATAGGCGATGACCTTGATGTCCGCGAAATGGGCGTTTTCCAGGGCGTTCGACAGCGTCGTGCCGTCGATGGCGGCGATGACCAGGACGTCGACGCCCTTGGTGATCATGTTCTCGATTTGCGCCAGCTGGTTCGGGATGTCGTCTTCGGCGTATTGCAGATCGGTGTCGTAACCGGCCTCTTCGAATTGCTCGACCATCGCCGCGCCGTCGGAAATCCAACGCGCCGAGGATTTGGTCGGCATCGCGATGCCGATGGTTTCGGCCTGAACGCCGCCGGTCAGCATAAGGGCTAGGGCCGTGCTGGCCACGAGTGTCTTGAACATAGAGGCTCCTCCACTAAACGCGCCGATGGCTCCGATGGCCAGCAGTCGCACGTGTTCTGATTTTTTGGCTGGTCTCCTCAACCGCCCTTTGCCTACTCTCCGGCCTCATACCTGTAAAATACTAATTCTGGCAAAAGGCATATCATTGGTGATATGCTGATCGGCGTCATGGACCTGATACGCCGCCTCAAACCCAGCCACTTGCGCCTGATCTCCGAAATCGCGCGCCATCAGAAACTGCAACTCGCCGCGGAACGGATGGCGATCTCTCAGCCTGCCGCCTCGCGGATGCTTGCCGATATCGAAGCCGAGGCAGGTGCCCCGCTGTTCATCCGCCACCCGCGCTGGATGGAACCGACGCCGGTGGGCGCGGCCTTTCTGCGCCACGTCCGGGTGATCCTCAGCGAACTGGAAAGCCTTCAGGCCGAGGTCGAGAACATCAACATCGGCCAGTCCGGCGAAATCCGGGTGGGGGCTGTGACCGGCCCCGCGATGGGGTTCCTGATGCCCGCCATCCGCGCGGTAAAGGAGGACTCCCCCGACATCGAGGCCACGATCGAGGTCGGCCCCTCGGCACAGCTGGTGCGCGGCCTGAAAGAGGGGCGGTTCGATTTCATCATCGCCCGTCTGCCGCCCGAATACGACGTGTCGGATTTCCACATCTACCCCGCGCGGTCCGAAAACATCTCGATGCTGGTGCGTGACAGCCACCCCCTTGCCGGGCGCCGCAACCTGTCGCTGGAGGAACTCAGCCAGTATGAATGGGTCGTGCAGGAACGCGGTTCGCCGCTGCGTCAGGCGGTCGAGGCGGCGTTCATGCAGATCGGCCGCCCGGTGCCGCGCAACGTCAACAACTCCTCTTCCCTGCTGGTGGTGCTGGCGCTGCTGGCCGAATCCGACGTCATCTCGCCGCAATCGCAGGAGGTGGCGGATATCCTGACCGGAGCGGGCCTGGGGGCGCGCCTGCGGGCGCTGGACATCGACCAGACGATCACCGTGTCGCCCTATTTCGTCATCGCCAACCGGGCGCATCAACTGCCCCGCGCCGTCGACCGCGTGCTGAAAGAGGTGCTTCGCCGCCTCTAGCTGAGCGGAAGCCGATTATCGCAGCCAGCTGTCGGGCCTAGCTGTCGGGCCTAGATACCGGGCCTAGATGCCGGGGCGCGGCACCGGGTTGTCGCCGACCCGGCGATACCCGTTGCGGATCACCGTCGCCATCGCGGCGCGCGCCTCCTCTGCGGCGCCCCCGGCGATGGCCCGTGCGATGGCGTGGTGATTGCGCGCCACCTCTTCCTTGCCCTCGGGGAAATTTTCGTGCGCTTCCAGCATGAACAGGGAATGCAGCGCCGTCTGCACGATATCGCCCAGCGAATTCAGGAACCGGTTGCCCGACAGCTTCAGCACCTGCTTGTGAAAGTCGTAATCCGCGACGGCGAAATCTGCGCGGCTTTCGCTTGCCGAGAGCATGTCGCACAGCGCGAACAGCGCGGCGCAATCGGCGCTGTTGGCCCGCGCGGCCGCCTGGGCGGCGGCGGCAGGTTCAAAGATCAGCCGGACCTCGAACAACTCGTCATAGAATGCGCCCGGGCTGCGGACGCTGGCATGCCAGCGCAGCACATCCTCGTCGAACATGTTCCATTCGTCGGCCGGGCGCACATGCGTGCCGACCTTGGCCTTCGACTGGATCATCCCCTTGGCGATCAGGGTCTTTTTCGCTTCGCGCACGACAGTGCGCGACACGTTGAACATCTCGCACAGGTCCGGGTCCAGCGGGATCATCGTCTCGGCGGGATATTCCCCGGCGACGATGGCGCGCCCGATCTGCTCAACCACAAAGATCGTGTGGTTCGACGCCCGCTCGACCAACCCGCCGGCCAGACCGGCCGGTTGCACAAGCGTCATGAAAGGGCGGCGGAGCCAGTCGCTCTTCTTTTTCGCACTGTCGTTGCCCAAGTCAGCCCCTTCTGAAGCAGGATGAATGCAAACAGCAGCATCCCGATGACGATCTTTGTCCACCAACTCGACAGCGTGCCATCAAAGACGATGTAGGTTTGGATCAACCCCATGATCAGTATGCCGAAAAAGGTACCGGCGACAAAGCCGTATCCGCCCGACAGCAGCGTGCCGCCAATCACCACGGCGGCAATCGCATCCAGTTCCACGCCCACCGTGGCCAGGGAATAGCCCGCACTTGTGTAGAGCGAGAAGACAATGCCCGCCAGCCCCGCCAGACCCCCTGAAATCGCATAGATCCCGATGGTGGTCTGTGCCAGCGGCACCCCCATCAGCTTGGCCGTCTGGGCGCCGCCGCCCAGGGCATAGACGTTCTGCCCGAACCGCGTGCGGTGCGCCACCACGGCCCCGACGATGAACGTTACCACCATGAGGCCGCCGATCAGGCGAAACCGCCCGCCGCCCGCGGCCTTCCAGTAGATCCCCTGAAGGGTGTCATAGAACGCATGGTCGATCGGCACGCTGTCGGTGCTCAGCACATAGGCGGCGCCGCGCGCCAGGAACATTCCGGCCAGCGTCACGATGAACGGCGGCATTTCAAGGTAATGGATCGTCGCCCCCATCGCGGCGCCAAAGGCAGTGGTGATCACCAGCGCCAGCGCAAAGGCCGTCAGAGGGTGCATCGAGGTGTCGCGCAGGATCACCGCCAGCAGCACGCCGGTAAAGGCGATGACCGACCCGACCGACAGATCGATCCCCCCCGACAGGATGACGAATGTCATCCCCACCGCGACAATCCCCAGAAAGGCGTTGTCGGTCAGCAGGTTCGCCACCACGCGCGTGCTCAGGATCGACGGGTACTGCGACCCGCACAGGGCAAAGGCCAGGACAAAGGTCACCAGGGTCACGATCAGGGGCAGGTGGGTGGAACGGATCATTGCGTCTTCTCCTCGGTGGCCCGGTGGGGCCGGGGGGTCTTGCGGTCCGGCTGTGGCTGTGGCCCCGAGGCCCGCAGCATGTACCAGATATAGCTGACCTTGGGCGACTGGATGACCAGGATGCCCAGGATCAGGATGGCCTTGATCACCAGGTTGAATTCAGGCGGCATCCCCGACAGCAGGATGACCGAATTCACCGACTGGATGATCAGCGCCCCGATCAGCGACGCGACGATCGAAAACCGCCCCCCCAGCAGCGAGTTGCCCCCGATGACCACGGCAAGAATGGCGTCCAGCTCCAGCCAGAGACCGGCGTTGTTGGCATCCGCGCCCTTGATGTCGGCCGCCACGATGACCCCTGCCAGTGCCGCGCACAGCCCCGATACCAGGTAGACACAGACCAGCAGCACCCGGCTGTTGATCCCGGCAAGGCGCGACGATGCCTCGTTGATGCCGATCGACTCGATCAGCATCCCCAGGGCCGTGCGCCGCACCGCAAAGGCGACGAAGGCTCCGAGGCAGATCCAGATCACGATGGCCGTGGGAATGCCCAGGATCGTGCCCGCCCCCAGCCGGATCAGGCCGGGGTTGAGGAACGTCAGGATCGTGCCCTCGGTGATCAGCTGCGCCACCCCGCGCCCCGCCACCATCAGCACCAGCGTCGCGACGATGGGCTGAATGCGCAGCACGGCGACAAGGATGCCATTCCAGAAGCCGCAGATCGCGCCGGTCGCCAGCGCGCCGATCAGCGCGGTGAACCAGCCGTGCCCGTCGACGACCAGCGACGCCGCGGTTGCCCCGGCAATGGCCATCACCGCACCGACCGACAGGTCGATGCCGCGCGTCGCGATCACCAGCGTCATGCCGATGCACAGCAGGGCCGTCGGCGCGCCCCGGTTGAGGACGTCGATGATATTGCCGAACAGCCGTCCGTTGCGGAAATCGACGTGGAAAAAATCGGGAAAAACGATAAAGTTCAGCAGCAGCGCGGCGGCCAGTATGACCAGCTGCGGCATGATGCGTTTCAGCAATCCCTGTACGGCGCCCGCCATCATGCTGCCCCCCTTGCCGGATCATCTGCAATTGCATGCACGATGTTGTCCGCCGTGATCTGTGCGCCCGTCAACTCCGCCACCTGGCGGCGGTCGCGCAGCACGATCACCCGCGTCGAATAGGCCACCAGCTCCTCCATCTCGGACGAGGCGACCAGCAGCGACATGCCCCTTTCGCGCAGCGTCTCGATCAGGGCGATGATCTCGGCATGTGCGCCCACGTCGATACCGCGCGTCGGTTCGTCCAGGATCAGGAAATCGGGGCTGGTCGCCAGCCAGCGTGCCAACAGCGCCTTTTGCTGATTGCCCCCCGACAACAGCCGGATCGGCATGTCCAGGCTGGCCAGGCGAATGTCCAGCGTGCGCACGTAATGTTCGGCGATCTCGTTCACCTTGGCGCGCGGAATGGGCCGCATCCAGCCCTGCCGCGCCTGAAGCGCCAGCACGATATTGTCGCGTACCGACAGATCCCCGACGATGCCTTCGGTCTTGCGATCCTCGGGGCACAGGGCGAATCCATGGCGCACCGCGTCGCGCGGATTTGCCACCCTGATCTCTTTCCCGTGCATCCGCAGCGTCCCGCCATCGGCAGGCACCGCACCGAACAACAGGTTTGCCATTTCGGTGCGCCCGGACCCCAGCAGACCCGCCAGGCCGATCACCTCGCCCTTGTGCAGCGCCAGGCTGAACGGCTCCAGCATCCCGCGCTTGCCCAGATCGGCAACCTCCAGCAGCATCTCGCCCGCCGTTCCGCCCTGCCGGTCATGCACCTTGGCTTCCAGCTGGCGGCCCAGCATCAGCGTCACGATGTCGTGCTGGCTGACCGTGTTCAGCAGGCGCGTGCCAACCACCCGCCCGTTGCGCAGCACCGTCGCGCGGTCCGAAATCTCGAACACCTGATCCAGGAAATGCGTCACGAAGACGATGGCCAGCCCGCGCGCCTTCAGCTTGCGGATGACGGAAAACAGCAACTGCACCTCGTCCCGGTCCAGGCTGGCGGTGGGTTCGTCCAGGATCAGCACCTTGCCCGACATCTCGACCGCGCGGGCAATCGCCACCACCTGTTGCACGGCGACGGAGTAACGGGTCAGCGGCTCGCCCGGGTCCACGTCCAGCCCGTAATCGGCCAGAACCGCCCGCGCCTCTGCCACCATGCGCCGGCGCGACACCAGCCCGCCCCGCATCGGCTGTCGCCCCAGGTACAGGTTTTCGGCCACGGTCAGGTTGGGCAGCAGGTTGACCTCCTGGTACACGGTGCCGATGCCCAGGTGCTGGCTCTCGGCGGTGCTGGTGGGGGTGATCGCCACGCCCTCCAGCTCGATCACGCCCGCGTCGCGCTTGTACGCGCCGGTCAGGCATTTGATCAGGGTCGATTTCCCCGCGCCATTTTCGCCCAGCAGGGCGTGCACCTCACCGCGGTGCAGCGTCAGGGCGACGTCGTCCAATGCGATGGTGCCGGGGAAAAACTTGGAAATGCCAATGGCCCGCAGCATCGGCGCGTCTTGCGCGCCCGGCGGCGTGGCGATTTGGGCGGTGTCGTCTGTCATGTCGCGTATCCAGCGGTCCCGAAGTGTTCAGGGTGGCCCCGCGCCGCAGCGCCGGACCACCCGAGGAGACGGCCAGGGCAACGCGCCCCGGCCCATGCAGAAAGGATCAGTAGCCCAGATCTTTCTTCATCTCGTAGACCGCCTTGTTGTCGTCTTCTGCGGTATACAGCTTGCTTTCCGTCTGGATCCATTTCGGCGGCATGGTGCCGTCGGCCAGATAGGCTTCCATCGCGTCCAGCGCCGGGCCGGCCATGTTCGGCGTCAGCTCGATCGTCGCGTTCATCTCGCCGTTGGCAATCGCCAGGTGCGCATCGGGCACCGCGTCGATCGACACGATCTTGATGTCCTCGCCCGGTTTCAGACCCGCTTCCTTGATGGCCTGAATGGCGCCGACGGCCATGTCGTCGTTGTGGGCATAGAGGGCGCAGATATTCTCGCCGCCTTCGGCCTTCAGAAAGCTCTCCATCACAACCTTGCCCTGACTGCGGGTGAAATCGCCTGTCTGGCTGCGCACGATCTCAAGGTTGTCGTGCCCCTCCAGCGCCTGCTCGAACCCGGTCTTGCGGTCGATGGCGGGGGACGATCCCGTCGTGCCCTGCAACTCGACCACCCGGCAATCGGCCCCGGCAACTTCGTCGACCAGCCACTGACCCGCGACATTGCCTTCATGCACCAGGTCCGAGGTGACGGCGGTCAGGTACAGGTCGTCCGGCGCGTCGACCGTGCGGTCCATCAGCACCACGGGGATATCGGCGTCCTTGGCCTCCTCCAGGACCTCGTCCCAGCCGGTGGCGACGACCGGCGCGATCAGGATGCCGTCAACGCCCTGCGCGATGAACGACCGGATCGCCTTGATCTGGTTTTCCTGCTTTTGCTGCGCATCGGCGAATTTCAGGTCGATGCCGCGCTCTTCGGCCTGCTGCTTGGTGACCGTGGTTTCAGCGGCACGCCAGCCCGATTCCGATCCGATCTGCGAAAATCCGATGGTCAGATCCGCCGCGAACCCTGCCACGGGGGCAAAGGCCACGGCGCCCGCCAGGAGCGTCGTCTTGATGTTCATGATGTCCTCCCTAAGAACACGTTATGTTCACGACTCTGATTAAGTATTACTTTATGATTTTTGTAAACAGATTTGTGATCGCGCCGCCCCGTCCGGCGCAACAATAAATGACTCGTCAAGTATATGGCTATACCCGTCCGGGGGTTTTTTAAGTCTAAAATCAGCAGTATGAAGGGGGATAAGGCGCGCTCAGATGTCGCCGATGCGCGCGTTGATCTCGTCGATCCGCTGCGTCCGCTCAATCCGGTTCTGCGCCGCCAGGCGGGTCGTCCTGGTGACGATCTGATGACAGACGGCCCCGACGGCGGCGGGGTTTTCCGGCAGCGGCGCGTTGTCGATCCGACAGCGGAAGTGCCAGGCGAATCGCGGATCGTCGGCCATGCTTTCATCCGAAATCACGGCACAGGACGCGCCGATCATCAGAACCTCTTCCAGGGCCGCCTCGATGCCGGATCTGCGCCGCGGCAGGGCCAGGCAGATGACAAGGTCATCGGGGTGCATCAGCATCAGGTGCGCGCCCAGCGGTTCTCCGGCCTGTGGGATCACGCGTATTTCGGGCGCCACCTCGTTCAGCTGCCAGTAGAGCAGGCTGGCATAGCCATGGCCGATCTGCTGCCCGATCAGCCAGACCCGCCGCGCCCGCAGGATTGCCGCCGCCAGCCCGTCCAGCGCGGCGGGGTCGATCCGTTCAAACGTCCAGGCGATATGGCCCCAGTCTTCGCGCAGGTTCAGCGCCGCCAGTTGTTCGAATGGCGCCGCGCGGGGAAAGCTATTGCACTCTTCGCCGGAAACGGCGCCTGTTGCGGCCTGTCGTTCGCTGCGCGCCGCCCGACGGGCCTCTTGGTAGGTCTCGAACCCGATCCGACGGACAAAGCGCGACACCGTCGCCTTGGAAACGCCGCTCAGCCGCGCCAGTTCCTGCGCGCCGTACGACGCGAGGTCCCCCGAGAAATCCAGCATGAACAGGGCCAGCCTGCGCTCTGCCTGGTGCAATCCGGGCAGCGCCTCGCGCACGCGCGACAGAAACGGCAAGGGGGCAGGTGTCGGAAACTCAGGTTTCATGATGATACTATGCGATCCTGTGCCACTCAGTACAAGCTGGTCTGACACTCAATAGCGTCAGATTCTCTGGAAATATACTAAAACAGGCGTTTCAGAGGCGTGAATCGCGCCGTTATCCGGCGCCGCGGGGGGGCTCCCACCCTATGTGACCTCTTCATTTCGATAGGCCCCCCGCCACAGGCGATGGCCCCGCGATTCTTCTCCCAACTCTACCACCCGCTTTCCGCTCCCGGACGGCCCCCATCGGCGCGGCCATGCCCGACCCAGATGCCCGGATCGCCCATTCCGACCCGCGCCGCGCGGTGGCCGCAAAAACGCGGTGTCGCCCGTCGTGGGCTGGCGCTAATGTCGCGCCAGAACAGCCACGTGATCGCCCCGATCCGCAGCCACACGGCCTCAGCCCCGACGGGAGATCCGACATGACCCTTTCCGCACATACCCTCCGCCCGCTTGGCACCACCGGCCTGTCGGTGACGGCCCTTGGCATGGGGTCGGCGCCGCTGGGCGGGCTGTATGGCGATGTCCCGCAGGCCCAGGCGGTCGAGATGCTGACCACCGCGTGGTCGCTGGGCCTGCGCTATTTCGATACCGCACCGATGTACGGGCGGGGCAGGGCGGAACACCTGGTCGGTCACGTCCTGCGTGACCAGACCGAGCGTTATATCCTGTCGTCCAAGGTCGGGCGGTTGATGCAGCGCGCCCGCGCCGGACAGGACCTGCCCCCGGCGCAGGAACGCCAGCGGCCCGGCCCGACCTGGCACAACAGCCTGCCCTTTCGCGATACCTACGATTATTCCTATGACGGTATCCTGCGCAGCTATGACGACAGCCTCCAGCGCCTCGGGGTCGACCGGATCGACCTGCTTTACGTCCACGATATCGGCGCGGCGACCCACGGCCCCTATCAGGATCGGCACTGGCAGGCGCTGACGCGCGGCGGCGGCTTTCGCGCGCTGCAACAGCTCAGGGCGGCGGGTGATATCAGCGGGTTTGGCATCGGCGCGAACGAATGGCAGGTGATGCGCGACGCGCTTGAGGAGACGGACCTGGATTGCTGCCTGCTGGCCGGGCGCTATTCCCTGCTCGACCGCGATGCCGAGGCTGATTTCCTGCCGCTGGCCGCGCGCCGTGGCGTGGCGCTGGTGCTGGGGGGCGTCTTCAACTCCGGTCTGCTGGCGGCGGATGCCGATGCGCCGCAGATGTTCAACTACACCCAGGCCCCGCAGGCCATTGTCGAGCGGACCAATGCGCTGCGCGGTGTCTGCGCGGATCACGGCGTCGCGCTTGGCGCGGCGGCGATCCAGTTTCCGCTGCGCCACCCGGCCGTCACCAGCGTGGTGATCGGCGCGACCACCCCGCAGGAGATCACGCAGAACGTCGCATGGTTTTCGCAGGACCTCCCCCCGGCGGTGTGGTCCGACCTGGACGCGGCGTTGCCGGGTTGAGGAACGCGCCCACAGCGCAGGCCCTCCCCGAAAGAAAGTCCCGAAAGAACGCCGCGCAAATCCCGCCAATCGCCCGCCAATGGCCCGGGCCACCCGCGCGCCCGGGGGCGCGCGCAACACCGTTCAGTTACCGTTCCGATACCGTTCAAATACCGACGTGCGAATTTCGCGAAATCAAAGGGTTAGTCCGCAATCGCCGCGAAATACCGACATCATCACTCCGAGGCGCGTCAAACGATCCCGCCACCGCCCCCGGTCGATTTGGGTCGCACCTGGGCGACCGCCGCGCGATAGCCACTGGCGCGATAGGTCTGCACCGGGTCGATTGCGCCACCGGCCTCCAGCCGCGCCATGGCCAGGATCGGCTCGACATCCGTGCGGAAGGCCGCGCGCAGTGTCGCACTGGCCATCAGCGCATCGTTGTCCTGCTGGAACCCCGCCAGCGCGCCTCGGTCGACAAGGCTGGCCTGGACATAGGCGCGCTGGATCTCGCAGGCAGAAATCATAAGGCTTTCAATGGGATCGGTCACATTGTGGCTCTGGTCGATCATATGCGCCAGGTCCAGCCCCGGCGTCCCTTCGGCATCCACCAGCTCGTTCCAGACCAGGAACAGGCGGTAGGGATCAATGGTGCCGCTGTCCAGATCGTCATCGCCATACTTGCTGTCGTTGAAGTGGAACCCGCCCAACTTGCCCGCATGGATCAGGCGCGACACGATCATCTCGATGTTCACGTTCGGCGCGTGATGCCCCAGATCGACCAGGCATTTCGCCTTTTCGCCCAGCTCTTGCGCGGTCATCAGGCTGGTGCCCCAGTCCTGAACAACGGTCGAATAGAACGCGGGCTCATAGATCTTGTGTTCGGAAAAGATGCGCCAACCCTCTGGCAAACCTTTGTAAATTTCCTTCATGGAGGAAAGGTAGCGTTCGAATTGTCGCCCCATGTTCGACTGCCCGGGAAAGTTCGTACCATCCCCGATCCACACCGTCAGCGCGCTCGACCCAAGCTTCGCGCCAATCTCGATGGTTTCCAGGTTATGCTCTATCGCCTGCGCCCGCACCGCCGCCTCCATATGCGACAGAGACCCGTATTTATAGCTCAGCGGATGATCCGCATGGTCTTGAAATGTATTGGAATTCATCGCGTCAAAGCCGACACCGACGGCCTCGGCCTTGGCCAGCATGTCGGCAGGCTCGGCCTTGTCCCAGGGAATGTGCAGCGATACCCGCGGCGTCGCCTGCGTCAGGGCATGGATCACGCCGCAATCGTCAAGTTTGTCAAAGATATCGCGGGGTTCGCCTTCGCCCGGGAACCGCGCGAACCGCGTTCCCCCTGTGCCCGTCCCCCAGGATGGCACGGCCACGCCGAACCCCTTGGCACGCTCCTTCAGCGCCCCGATGTCAATGCCGCGCCGGTCCAGATGCGCACCCAGTGCGTCATAGTCGGCCCGCAACGCGGCTTCGCGGCTTGTGTTCTCGGCCGCGACCAAACCCTTGTCGATCATGGATAATTCCTCCCCAATTCCCTCAAAGGACAAAGCGCCACAAGGTGGGGATCACCCCGCCCCGGCCTCTGCCCCGGCGGCGGCCACCTCAGCGCGTGAAGGCTTCCTTGTTGCCCGCATCGACGTTGATGATGTTGCCCGTCGATTTCGCCGACTTGTCCGAAGCGAGGAAATACGCGGCCTCCGCAATATCCTCCGGCAGGACCGAGCGTTTCAGCATCGAGCGGTTGCGATACATCTCTTCCAGCCCGTCCTTGTCGGTCTTGTAGGTGCTGGCGCGCTGGTCCAGCCATTCGCCCTCCCAGATCTTCGAGCCGCGCAGAACCGCGTCCGGGTTGACCACGTTGACACGAATACCGGCCTCGGCCCCCTCCAGCGCCAGACAGCGGGCAAGGTGAATTTCGCTTGCCTTTGCAGTGCAATAGGCCGCCGCATTGGGGCTGGCGGCAAGGCCGTTCTTCGACGCCACGAACACGACTGCGCCGCCGATCGCCTGCGCGCGCATCAGTTTGAACGCCTCACGCGACACAAGGAAATACCCGGTCGACAGGATCGACATGTTCTTGTTCCACAGCTCAAGCGAGGTCTCCTCGATGGGCGCGGAAGAGGCGATTCCCGCGTTCGACACCAGGATGTCGACGCCGCCGAATTCGACCGCGATCTCGCTGTAAGCCGCCGCGACGGCGGCCTCGTCCGTGACGTTCATCGCCACCGTGCGCACGACGTCCTTTGAGTATCGACCCGCCAGCCTGTCCTTCACCGAGGCCAGCGCGCCCTTGTCGATATCGGCCAGCATCACGCAGGCGCCCTCCGACAGGTACCGCTCGGCCGTGGCCGCCCCGATGCCCCCCGCGCCGCCGGTGACCAGCGCCACCCGGCCCGCCAGGCTTTTCGGGGCGGGCATCCGTTGCAGCTTCGCCTCCTCCAGCAGCCAGTATTCGATGTCAAAGGCCTCCTGCTCGGGCAGGCCGCAGTATTCCGACACCGCCGACGATCCGCGCATCACGTTGATCGCATTGACATAAAACTCGCCCGAGATGCGCGCGGTCGCCTTGTCCTTGGCAAAGGTGATCATGCCGACGCCGGGCACCAGGTAGACCACGGCGTTGGGGTCACGCATGGCCGGGCTGTCGTCATGCTTGCAGCGCGCGTAATAGGCCGCATAGTCTTCTCGGTAGGCCGCGACCTGATCGGGCAAGCCCGACAGAACCTCGTCGACATTGCCCTTGGCTGGGTCGAAGGCCACGACCAATGGCCGGATCTTGGTGCGCAGAAAGTGATCGGGGCAAGAAGTGCCAAGCGCCGCAAGTGCCTGCATGTCCTTGGAATTCACGAACTCCAGCACCGCATCGCTATCCTCGAAATTGCCAACCATGTGCTGTGCGCCGGACACCATGCCACGGATCGCCGGCATCAGCCGCGCGGCAACTGCACGACGCTCCACCGCCGCCAGACTGTCATGGATCGCGCCGCCAAAGGCGGGCTTGCCGCTGGTCTCTTTCTCGAAATAAGCGATGGCGGTGTTGATGATCTCCAGCGTCAGTTCATAGCAGGCCTTGGCGTCGTCATCCCAGGTGAACAACCCGTGGCTCTCCAGCACGACCCCCTTGGCGTCGGGGTTCTCAAGGCAGAATTTCTCCAGCCACAGCCCCAGCTCATACCCCGGTTTCTTCCATGGCAGCCACCCGATGCTGTCGCCAAAGATCTGCTGCGTCAGCTCACGCGAATTCTTCGATGCGGCGATTGCGATGATCGCGTCGGGGTGCATGTGGTCGACGTGCTTCTTTGGCACATAGGCATGCAGGGGCGTGTCGATGCTGGCCGCACGCGGGTTCAGCGCCCAGGTGCAATGCGGCAGATAGCCGACCATTTCGTCTTCGAAGGCAACGCCGCGATACAGCCCCTTCAGCGCATTCAGCTTGTCCATGTAGAGTGTCGCGAACCCGTCCATCTTGATCGACCCGACATCGCCGCCCGATCCCTTGACCCACAGCACCTCGACCGCCTCTCCAGTCAGGGGGTCCTTTTCCATCACCTTCGCGCTGGTATTGCCGCCGCCGTAGTTGGTGATCCGCTTGTCCGACCCCAGCAGATTGGACCTGTACAGCAGCTTTTCCGATTCGCTCATCTGGCTTGCCGTGTCCTCGTCCCACTTGGACAAAAGGCGCGTGGTCGCGGGTGTCATGATGGTCATGCTGGTTCCTCCGGGGCGTTCCTGCGAGAACGATGTTTTCAGGCGAAAGCTGTCAGGGGTGCGTCGCATTGTCAATCATAAACGATCACCAGCAATCATGCTGCAATGCAGAATGAAAAGTTACGATCATTTATGATTGACAATGATTGAGCTTCTACGACAGGCTGACGACAGAGCGAGGACAAAGATGCACGAGAAAGAACGCCACAGGATCATACTCTCCGCCGTTCAGGACCGCCCGGTCGTGACGGTGCCAGAGCTTTGCGCGCTGACGGGTGCGTCAGAGGCGACGATCCGGCGCGACATCGCGGCGCTGCATGTGTCCAAGAAGCTGCGGCGCGTGCGTGGCGGGGCAGAGGCCCTGCACCCGACCCAGTTTCCCGGTCTCGCCGGTCGGCCCTTCACGCTGAACGAAACCGTCAGGATCGCGCAGAAACGCGCAATCGCGCGCGCGGCGGTCGAGCTGTGCGAGGATGGAGAGCCGATCATCATCAACGGCGGCACGACGACCTTTCAGATGGTGCATCCCTTGGCCTCGCGCCGGTTGCAGATCTTCACCAACTCGTTTCCCATCGCGGAACACCTGCTGAAGAATTCGCGCAATACCATCCTGTTGTCGGGCGGCGTGGTGTATCGCGAACAGAACATCATCCTGTCACCCTTTGAAAATGACGTGACGCGCAATTTCTACGCCCGCCGCATGTTCATGGGGGCGCAGGGCATCGGCCCGCTGGGGTTGATGGAGGCCGACCCGCTGCTGATCCAGGCGGAACACAAGCTGATCGGGCAGGCGGACGAACTGATCGTTCTGGCCGACAGCACGAAATTCGAAAATCGCTCGTCTCTGGTGCTTTGCCCGCTGGATCGTATCCAGCGACTGATCACCGATGACGGCATCTCGGACCGCGCCGCCTCGATGCTTGAGGCGGCAGGTGTACAACTGATCGTGGCGACCCCGAGCACCACGATACAGGAGGCCTCGGGAGGGTAGGCGCAAACGTCTGCGATGAGGCGCAAAATTTCGGGAATTGTTCTTTAGGGAGGAGACAATCATGAAACTGTCCAAACTGCTGATCACAGCGGCCACCGCGATCGGCCTTACGGCATCTGCCGCCGCCGCGGACGAAATGCGCATCGCGCTGGTCGTCAAGGCACTCGGCATCGGCTTTTTCGAGGCCGCCGCAAAAGGCGCCGAGGAAGCCGCCAGTGAACTCGGTGATGTCAAGATCATCTACACCGGCCCGACCGAAACCACCGCCGAGGGCCAGATCGAGGTGATCAACGCCCTGATCGCGCAGAACGTCGACGCCATTGCCGTGTCGGCCAATGACACCGACGCGCTGGTGCCGACCCTGAAAAAGGCCATGCAGCGCGGCATCACCGTGATTTCCTGGGACTCGGGCGTGGCGCCCGAAGGCCGGTCGGTCCACCTCAACCCGTCGTCCAACCCGTTGATCGGCAACATGATCATCAAGCTGGCGGCGGACAACATGCCCGATGGCGGTGATGTGGCCGTGCTGTCTGCAACCACCACCTCGACCAACCAGAACATCTGGATCGACGAAATGAAAAAGGTCATGCCGGACTATCCCGGGATCAATCTGGTCACCACGGTCTATGGCGACGATCTGGCGGATAAATCCTACCGCGAGGCGACGGGCCTGCTGCAAACCTATCCCGACCTCAAGGCGATCATCGCGCCGACCTCGGTCGGTATCGTGGCCGCCGCGCAGGCCGTGGCGGATGCCGGCAAGATCGGTCAGGTCAATGTGACCGGCCTTGGTCTGCCGTCCGAAATGGCCGGTGCGGTCGAAAGCGGGGCGTCGGAAAGCTTCGCCATCTGGAACCCCATCGACCTCGGCTATTCCGCCGCGATGATCGCCTATCACCTCGCCAAGGGCGACGCCGAGGCGACAGCGGGCGCGGAAATTCCGATGGGCCGCATGGGCGCGCTGACGCTGGATGACAACCTCGAAGGCGCGATGGCGGACCCCTTCGTCTACGACAAGTCCAACATCGAAGAGTTCAAGAGCATTTTCTGAGGGGGCTTTCCGCAGGGCGACCCAAAGCGCCCTGCGGCACCACCGGACCGGGGGCGTCGCGCCCGGTCCACCCCTCTCTCGTCAGGAAATCCGCCATGCCCTACGATACCACCTCTGCCGGTGACACGCCGCCCGTCGGCCAACCGATCCTTGCCCTGAACGGCATCGAAAAGGTCTTTCCCGGCGTCAAGGCGCTGGATGGGGTGCATCTGTCGCTCTATCCCGGTCAGGTCACCGCGCTGGTCGGTGAAAACGGCGCGGGCAAATCCACCATCGTCAAGATCCTGACGGGCATCTATCAACCCGACGGCGGGGAAATCCTGCTGAACGGCACTGCAATCACCTTTCCCACCGCCCAGCACGCCGCCGCTGCGGGCGTCACCGCGATCCATCAGGAAACCGTGCTGTTTGACGAACTGACGGTGGCCGAGAACATCTTCCTGGGCCACGCCCCCCGCACCCGCCTCGGCCTGCTCGACTGGCGCGCGATGCGGCGCGCGGCTCAGGCCATCCTCACCTCCATCGGCGCCGACATCGACCCCGGCGTGAAACTGGCCGAACTCGGCATCGCCTCCAAGCACCTCGTGGCGATTTCCCGCGCGCTCTCGATCGACGCCCGCGTCGTGGTGATGGACGAACCCACCGCCGCCCTGTCGCACAAGGAAATCCACGAGCTGTACGAGCTGGTGGAAAAGCTCAAGGCGCAGGGCAAGGCGATCCTCTTCATCAGCCACAAGTTTGACGAGATCTTTCGCATTGCCGACCGCTACACAGTGTTCCGCGACGGCCAGTTCGTCGCCGAGGGCCGTATTGATGAGGTGAGCGAGAGCGACCTTGTGCAGATGATGGTCGGCCGCTCCGTCGATCAGGTGTTCCCGCAGCGCACCCCCACCCTGGGCGAAGAGATCCTGACCGTCGCGGGTTACGCCCATCCGACCGAGTTCGAGGACATCAATTTCACCCTCCGCCGGGGCGAGATCCTCGGGTTCTACGGCCTTGTCGGCGCGGGCCGGTCCGAATTCATGCAATCCCTCATCGGCATCACGCGTCCATCCAAGGGCGCGGTCAAGATCGAGGGTCACGTGCGCATCATCCGCTCGCCCGCCGAGGCGATCCGCGAAGGCATCGTCTACGTCCCCGAGGATCGCGGCAAGCAGGGGGCGATCACCGCCCTGCCGATCTTTCAGAACGTCACACTGCCGTCCCTCGCGCAAACCTCGCGCAACGGCTTTTTGCAACTGGCCGAGGAATTCGATCTGGCGCGCGAATACACCCAGCGGCTGGACCTGCGCGCGGCCTCGCTCGACACGCCGGTCGGCGCGCTCTCGGGCGGCAACCAGCAAAAGGTCGTCATCGCCAAGTGGCTGGCCACCAAGCCCCGCGTCATCATTCTGGACGAACCGACCAAGGGCATCGACATCGGGTCCAAGGCGGCGGTGCACGACTTCATGGCCGAACTTGCCGCCGAAGGCCTGGCCATCATCATGGTCAGTTCGGAACTGCCTGAAATCCTCGGCATGTCCGACCGTGTCATCGTGATGCGCGAAGGCCGCATCGTGGCCGAGGTTTCGGGTGACGAGATGACCCCGCAAACCCTTGTCCGCCACGCAGCGGGCATCGGACAGGAGGACGCCGCATGATCCCCCTTCGTCTGACCCGAGAGGTGCTGCTGGCCTTCGCGCTGCTGGTGCTGCTGGCGCTGGTCGCGACCCGGTTTCCCGGCTTCGTCGCGCCATCCAATCTTGCCGCGGTGTTCAACGACACCTCGGCGCTGATCATCTTGGCGCTTGGCCAGTTCATCGTCATCCTGACGCGCTGCATCGACCTGTCGGTGGCGGCCAACCTCGCCCTGACGGGCATGGTCTGCGCGCTGCTGAACACCGTCGCGCCGGACCTGCCCATCGTCGTCACGCTGGCCCTTGCGCTGGCCCTTGGGGCGACACTCGGCGCGGTGAACGGGTTTTTCGTGTGGAAACTCGACATCCCCCCGATCGTCGTCACCCTCGGCACGATGGTGATCTTTCGCGGCATCATCTTCCTGATCTCCGACGGCCAATGGGTCAACGCGCATGAGATGAGCGCGCGTTTCACCGCCTTCCCGCGCTATGAGATGCTGGGTATTCCAATGCTGTCGTGGTGTGCCGTGCTGGTCATTGCGCTGGTCTACCTGATGGTGACGCGCACGTCGCTGGGCCGGTCGTTCTTTGCGGTCGGCGGCAACCCCCACGCGGCGGTCTATACCGGCATCGACGTGGGCCGCACCCAGTTCCTGGCCTTCGTCATCTCGGGCACGCTGGCAGGTCTCGCGGGCTACCTGTGGGTGGCGCGCTATGCCGTGGCCTATGTCGATATCGCCGGCGGGTTTGAGCTTGATGTCGTGGCGGCCTGCGTCATCGGCGGGGCGGCGATCAGCGGCGGCGCCGGGTCTGTCGTCGGCATCGTGCTGGGGGCGCTGTTCCTCGGCGTGATCAAGAACGCCCTGCCGGTCGTCGATATCTCGCCCTTCTGGCAGCTTGCCATCTCCGGCTCGGCGATCATCATCGCTGTGGCGCTGAACGCCCGTTCGGGCCGCGCCAAGGGCCGGATCATCCTGCGCAAAGCGGAGCATGCACATGAGCCTGTCTGACACCGCCCGGACCCAAGGCGCGACCCCCGCCACCCAGCGGCGCGACCCCCGCCAGATCCCCGACCGGCTGACCACACGCGGCCAGCGCGTGCTGAAGTCGTGGGAGGCGCTGTTGCTGCTGGTCGGCATCGCCATCTTCGTCGCCAACTGCTTTGCCTCGCCCTATTTCCTGTCCCCGTGGAGCCTGTCTGACGCCACCTTCAACTTTACCGAAAAGGCGATGATCGCCTTCGCCATGGCCCTGCTGATCATCTCGGGCGAAATTGACCTCTCGGTCGCGGCGATCATCGCGCTGGCCTCCACCGCCATGGGGGCGGCGGCGACGGCGGGCTTTGGTACGCCTGTGCTGGTCGGTATCGGCCTTGGCACCGGGCTGCTGTGCGGCGCGTTCAACGGTGTGCTGGTGACCCGCCTCGGGCTGCCCTCCATCGTCGTCACCATCGGCACGATGAGCCTGTTTCGCGGCCTTTCCTATATCGTGCTGGGCGATGGCGCCTATCGTGGCTACCCCGATGGCTTTGCCTTCTTTGGCCAGGGCTACGTCTTTTGGGTGGTGTCGTTCGAATTCGTCCTGTTCGCCGTCCTCGCCGTGATCTTTACGGTGCTGCTGCACAAGACCAACTTTGGGCGGGCGGTGTTTTCCGTCGGCAACAACGCCACCGCCGCGCTGTTCTCCGGTATCCGCGTGCCCCGGGTCAAGATGATCCTGTTCCTGCTGACCGGGCTGATGAGCGGCGTCGCCGCGATCTGCCTGACCTCGCGCCTCGGCTCGACCCGCCCCTCGATCGGGCTGGGGATGGAGCTTGAGGTCGTCACGATGGTCGTGCTCGGCGGGGTCAGCATCCTGGGCGGGTCGGGCTCCATCCCCGGCATTGTCATCGCCGCCTTCGTGCTGGGGCTGCTGACCTTCGGCCTCGGGTTGCTGAACGTGCCGGGCATCGTCATCTCGATCTTCACCGGCGCGCTGCTGATCGGCGTCATCGCCCTGCCACGCCTGATCGCGAAAGGACGGCGGTGATGCAGAAACACGCCTTCAAGATGCGCCTGAACCCCGGATGCCGCGCCGAATACCAACGCCGCCACGATGCCATCTGGCCCGAGCTGTCTGCGCTGCTGAAGGAGGCGGGCGTCTCGGACTATTCGATCCACTTCGACGCCGAGACGGATACGCTGTTCGCGGTCCTGTGGCGACGCGACGATCACGGCATGGACGCGCTGCCCGATCACCCCGTAATGCGGAAATGGTGGGTCTACATGGCCGATATCATGGCGACAAACGCAGACAATTCGCCGGTCGCCACCGATCTGCCCATGCTCTTTCACATGGCCTGAGCGACGGCCCCGCATGACCTCTCCCCTCCATATCGCCGTGATCGACGTGGGCAAGACCAATGCCAAGCTGGCACTGGTCGACGCCGAGACGCTGTCCGAAATCGCCGTCGTCACCCGCCCCAATACCGTGCTGCCAGGCCCGCCCTATCCGCATTTCGATCTCGACGGGCACTGGGCGTTCTTCCTCGATCACCTCACACGCTTTCACGCCGCCCACGGCATCGATGCGATCTCGGTCACCACCCACGGGGCCTCGATCGTGCTGCTGGACGAAAACGGCGGGCTTGCGACGCCGATGCTGGATTATGAACACCCCGGCCCTGAGGAGCAGGCCGCCGCCTACGATGCGCTCCGGCCCGGCTTCGCGCAAACCGGCTCGCCCCGCCTGGCGGCCGGGCTGAACGTCGGCGCGCAGCTGCACTGGTTGTTCTCGCGCGATCCCGGGCTGCTGGCGCGCACGGCCCATATCGTCACCTACCCGCAATACTGGGGCGCCCGCCTGACGGGGGCCTTTGCCACCGACGTGACCTCGCTGGGCTGTCACACCGACCTCTGGATTCCTGCGGCGGGCGCGTTCTCTCCGCTTGTCGACCGCCTCGGCATCCGCGACAAGATCGCGCCCGCGCTGCATTCGGGCGATACCCTGGGGACAGTCTCCGCGGATGTCGCCGCGCTGACCGGCCTGCGGGAACAGACCCCGGTGACCTGCGGCATCCACGATTCCAACGCCTCGCTCTATCCCCATGTCGCGGCGCGGCGGGGGGCGTTTTCCGTCGTCTCGACCGGGACATGGGTGGTCGTCATGGCGGTGGGGGGCGACGCCGTGACCCTCTATCCGGGCCGCGATACGCTGGTCAACGTCAACGCCCTTGGTCAGCCGGTGCCCTCGGCCCGCTTCATGGGTGGGCGCGAATACGAACTGATCCGCACAGACGAGGCGCCGCCCGCCACGACACAGGATCGCAACGCGGCCCTGTCCGGCCCCCTGCTGCTGCCCTCGGTCGAGGCGTCCTGCGGCCCCTATCCCGGCCTGCCGATGCGCTGGCTGGGGGCGCAGGAACCATGGGGCGCGGTCCGGGGGCTGGCGCTGTCGTGGTATCTGGCGCTGATGACCGACACATGCCTTGGACTTGTCGGCGCGCGCGGCCCGGTGATCGTCGAGGGGCCGTTCGCGCGCAACCCCGACTACCTTGCCATGCTGGCCGCGCTGCGCCCCGGCGGGGTCGAGGTCGTCTCCTCCGCCACCGGCACCGCTGCGGGGGCGGCGCTGCTGGCAGGCGCTGTCGCCAGCCCGCCGGCCACCCGTGTCCACCCCCGCCCAACCGAACATGCCGCACTTGTCGCCTATGCCGAACGCTGGCAGGCGGCGGTGTCGCTGCACGCGGAAACGAACGGGAAACCGGCGCTGTTCTCGCACACCTGACGCCCCGCCCTTGCGGCGCCGCGCGTCAGGCCGCCAGGTGGCTGATCAGGATACCGCAGCCCATGATGATCAGCGCCCCGCCGCCGATCGCCTCGGCGATGCGGCCAAAGCGCAGGCCAAGAACGCCACCCGCCATCAGGCCCGCCGTGGCCATGCAGGTCGTCGCCACCCCGATCGCCAGGGCGACCGTCAGGATGTGGACCTGCGCAAAGGCCAGCGACACGCCCACGGCCATCGCGTCGACAGACGTGCCGATGGCCGTCGCCAGCAGGGCCCATGGGCTTGTGTGCTCGGGCAGGGCGCTGCCGTGCCCCTGTGCTGCCGACAGGATCATGCGGCACCCGACCACGCCCAGCAGGGCAAAGGCGATCCAGTGATCGACCGCCGCGACATAGCGGCTCGCCGCCATGCCCAGCGTCCAGCCGATCAACGGTGTCACGGCTTCGGCCAGGCCAAAGATCATCCCGGTGCGCACGGCCCGCCCCAGGCCGATGCCCTGCCGCTTCGCACCGCGCCCAAGCGCGGCGATGAACGCATCGATCGACAGACTGAGGGCAAGGATGCCGATGCTGACCGGGGACATGGGGCGTATCCTGACTGCGAAGATGCAAAAGACGCCGACCCTGCGGGCGGCGTCAAAAAGGTGGGTCGGTTTGTCCTGTTCGCATCAGATAGGGTGCGGATGGACAAGTGTCAAACAATTCAAAGACATATATAATGATACGCATTCGCAACTGGCAGGGTGTGGCGGGCTCGTGATGTAACCGCTCGCCATTGCATCGCCCCCATGCCTCCGCCCTTTCCACCCCGCGCGCCACGGTCCAGGACAAGACGCGCGGCGGGCAGGCGGCGTGCGGCGCCCGGCGCGTCAAACCGCCAGCAGTTTCAGCACGTTGGCCGGGCCAGTCGGCGTGATGCCGGTCGGGTTCAGGGCCTTGATCGAATAATAGCCGCGCGTGATATGGTCCATGTTCACGGTCCCGGCAACGCCGGGCAGGTGCAGCACGTTTTCCATCAGCGCCTGCAATTTCGGGTAATCCGCGATCCGGGCCCGGTTGGTCTTGAACAGCCCGTGATAGGCGGCATCGAACCGGATCAGGGTCACGAACAGGCGGATGTCGGTTTCCGTCACCGCTTCTCCGAACAGGAAATCGCCTTCGATCCGGTCCTCCAGCATGTCCAGCGTTTCGAACACGCCCTCGACCGCCTCGTCATAGGCCTGTTGCGAACTGGCAAAGCCCGCCTTGTAGACGCCGTTGTTCAGCCGGTCATAGATCACCGGGTTCAGCGCGTCGATGGCGCCGCGCAGCGCCTGCGGATAGAGGTCGACCTTGCCGGGCACGATCGCCTCGAAGGCGGTGTTCAGCATCCGCAGGATGTCGGCGCTTTCGTTGTTGACCATCATGTCACGCTTTTCGTCCCACAGCACCGGCACCGTCGCCCGCCCGGTAAAGGCCGGGTCGGCACGTGTGTAGATCTCGTGCATGTACTGCGCGCCGAACAGCGGGTCATCGTCGGCCCCGGGATAGCCGCCAAAGGACCACCCCTGATCGCTCAGCATCGGGGCGACGACCGTGACCGAAATCACCTCCTCCAGCCTCTTCAGCTTGCGGGCGATCAGGGTACGCGACGCCCATGGGCAGATCAGCGCGACATACAGGCGATAGCGCCCTGCCTCGGCGGGAAACCCGGCTTCGCCCGTCGGTCCGGCGGAACCGTCCGGCGTGATCCAGTTGCGAAAGGACGAGGTCTGGCGAATAAACCGTCCCTCGGCATCCTTGGCCTGTACCGGCGTCCAGTCGCTTGTCCAGTGTCCGTTCACCAGCATCTCGGTCTCTCCGTCCTGCCCGATGGGCCTCAGCAAGGGAAAACGCCCGCCCGGATCGAACGGGACGGGCGTTTGGCGCGGGCGTCAGTCGGCTGACTTGCGGCCCAGCGGTTTCAGGGCGTAGGCGCCGTCGCCCAGGGCCGCGATGGCGGCCATGACAAAGGCCCACATCACCGGATATTCCCAGCCACCACCGGGGTTGGAAAAGGTAAAGCCGTTGCCGGCGTGGCCAAACAGCGCCGCGCCCAGCATCACGGGAACCATCACCAGCGCGACGAGGCGCGTGCCGACGCCCAGGATCAGGGCCAGCCCGCCGATGATCTCGATCAGCATGGTCGCATAGCCCAGCCACCCGGGCAGGCCGATCGACTGGAAATATCCGGCCGTCCCGGCCGGGGTAAAGACGAACAGCTTGACCAGGCCGTGGATCAGGAAAAGCACGCCGGTGACAACGCGCAGTATCAGCGCCGCATAGGGGGCCGTCTTGGTATCGATCATGTCAGTCACTCCTTGGCGCGTCTGCCGCGCCGGTTGAAGGGGGATGTGCGTCGGCAGGCCCTCCGGCCCCGTCGCGATGACCGCCTTTTCGCGTATTTCCGTTTTCCTTGATACGGCGTATGTGTGGAATGACCTTCGCCATTTTGTTCCGAATGAGGCCCGCCATGGATTTTCTCGACGGCATCCGCGTCTTTGTCGCCGCGGTCGACACCGGGTCTTTCGCCCAGGCCGGGGCGCGTCTGGGCATTTCCGGCAAGCTGGCGTCGAAATACATGGCCGCGCTCGAGGATCGCCTCGGCACCCGGCTGCTGCAACGCACCACGCGCAAGCTCGGCATGACGGCGGCGGGCGAAAGCCTCTATGCCCGCGCCCCCGCCTGGCTGGACGAGTTCGAGGAGATGACCTCGGCGATCAACGAACCGGGGCGCGGGCTGAGCGGTACGCTGCGCGTCTCGGCCCCGGTGATCTTTGGTGAACACCAGGTCCAGCACCTGCTGCGCCGCTTTCGCGCGCTGCACCCCGACCTGGTGATCGACCTGCGCCTGTCGGATGCCTATTGCGACCTCGCTGCCGAAGGGACGGACGCCGCCATCCGCATCGGCGCGCTGTCCGACAGTGCCCTGCTGGCGCGGCGGCTGGGGGCCACGGGATTGCTGCTGGTCGCTTCGCCCGGCTACCTTGCGCGCCACGGCACGCCGCAGCGCCTTGACGATCTCGGCCATCACGCCTGCCTGCGCGACACCAACATCCGCAGCCGCGGCGGCTGGGATCTGACCGAGGAGGGCGTGCTGCGCAAGATCGTCGTGCGCGGGCCCTACATGGTCAATTCCGCCCGCGCCGCGCTGGAACTGGCACTCGCCGGCGAAGGCATCGCCATGTCGCCCGACTACGTGATCGGCCCCGCCCTGCGCGATGGCCGACTGGTCCGCGTGCTGCCCCATGTCGAGGCGCCGCCCCTGGATATCCACGTCGTCTACCTTGCCGGGCGCAGCATGCCACGCCGCCTGCGCGCCTTCCTCGACTTCCTCGCGGCGCACAAGCGTGACCTGTTCGATCCCGCCGGATCGACCCCCTGAACACAACCTATGGCAGATCTTTCGCAAAACATTGCAAAAACGCGGGTAATGATGGTACTTGACCCGACCAAACCGAGCGGGGCGAGGGCTTATGCTGCGAACTTTCTGGGAAAATGTCATTCTGCCGCTGGTTGTGCGGCCCAGCCGCTTTCAGGTGGCGGCTCTGTGTTATCGCAATGCGGGGGCGCAGGTGCAGGTGCTGGTGATCACCTCACGCGACACCGGGCGCTGGATTCTGCCAAAGGGCTGGCCAAAGCGCGGCTTTGATGCCGGCGGCACCGCGCTCGAGGAAGCGTGGGAGGAAGCGGGCGTCAAATCCGACGGCACACCGCCCCGCATGATCGGCACCTACCGCTATGACAAACGCCTCAAGGGGGGCGTACCCGTCACAACGGACGTCGAGGTCTTCGCGATCCCGGTGGTCAAGCTGCTTGACGATTTCCCCGAGGCGGCAGAACGCACCCGCGAATGGATGACCCCCGAGGACGCCGCCAATGTCGTCGATGAACCCGGACTGAAGGCGCTGTTGCGCGACCTGCCCGTGACAGTAACAGGCTGACGACGTGCCGGGCAGGTGGCCCGGACTGCGCCGGGCGCGTGTCGCCTCACCGCAGGTACAGACTCCAAGGCCCAGCCCCGCAGGCAGACGCCCGCAGGCAACGCCCCGCAGGTCTGCCGGCCCGACCCAAGCCCTTCGCACGACAGCATAAACGGAAAAAGTACCTTGCCAGACCCGACCAACAATTATCAGTGGCAGACGCTCGACCGCGATCTGAACCGTTTCTCGCGCGTCGAATACGCCACCAACTACGTCTCGCGCCCGCTGGTCGGGGTCGGGGTCTCGCTCGTGTTCATCGTGCTCGCCTCGCTGGCCGCGGCGCTGATCATCGGACAGGAGCCGGGGTCGCTGATCGTCATCGCGGCGGCGGCTTTCGGGGCCTACATGGCGCTGAACATCGGCGCCAACGACGTGGCCAACAACATGGGCCCGGCGGTCGGGGCCAATGCCCTGTCGATGTTCGGTGCCATCGCCATCGCCGCGATATTCGAAAGCGCGGGGGCGCTGCTGGCTGGGGGGGACGTCGTCTCGACCATCTCCAAGGGCATCATCGACCCCGCGGCGGTCGCCAATACCCGCATCTTTGTCTGGGCCATGATGTCGGCGCTGCTGTCGGCGGCGATATGGGTCAACCTGGCCACCTGGATCGGTGCGCCGGTGTCGACCACGCACTCCGTCGTCGGTGGCGTCATGGGGGCAGGGGTGGCCGCCGCGGGCTTTGGCGCCGTGCAATGGGGCACCATGGGCGCGATTGCCGCCAGCTGGGTGATCTCGCCGTTGCTGGGCGGCATCATCGCCGCCGCCATGCTCGCCTTCATCAAGTCCCGCATCATCTACACCGAAGACAAGATTGCAGCGGCCCGCAAATGGGTGCCGGTGCTTATCGGGCTGATGACCGGCGCCTTCGCCACCTACCTGGCGCTCAAGGGGCTCAAGCATCTGTTCGCCATCACCATGGGGCACGCGCTGCTGATCGGTGCGGGCGTCGGGCTGGCCAGCTGGGCCATCGCGATCCCGCTGATCCGCCGCCAGTCGCGGGGCCTGGAAAACCGCAACCGGTCGCTCAAGGTGCTGTTCGCCTTTCCGCTGGTCGCCTCGGCGGCGTTGCTGTCGTTTGCCCATGGCGCGAATGACGTTGCCAACGCGGTCGGGCCGCTGGCCGCCATCGTCCACGCCCAGCATTTCGGTGCCGCCGCCGGGCAGGTCATGATTCCGATGTGGGTCATGGTCATCGGCGCTTTCGGCATCTCCTTCGGGTTGGTCCTGTTCGGGCCGAAACTGATCCGCATGGTCGGCAACCAGATCACCAAGCTGAACCCGATGCGGGCCTATTGCGTCTCTCTCTCGGCGGCGCTGACGGTGATCGTCGCGTCGTGGCTGGGATTGCCCGTCAGCTCGACTCACATCGCGGTCGGCGGGGTGTTCGGCGTCGGCTTCTACCGCGAATGGTACATGGAAAAGCGCGCGCGCACCTCGGCCCAGGCCCGTCCCGCAACCCCAGGTCACGCGGCCGAGGAACGCCGCCGCCGCAAGCTGGTGCGCCGGTCGCACTTCATGACCATCATTGCCGCCTGGGTGATCACCGTGCCCGCCGCGGCCCTGATGTCGGCGCTGATGTTCCTGCTGCTCGGCGGCCTGCTGGGCTGATCCCGCCAGCCCGCCCTGCTGGACGCTCAAGAGGGCGCCGCCACTGGTCGGGGCTGCTGCTCCGGGCCGCCGATGCGCTTGCCGGTCCATTCTGCGGGGCAACTCGGCGGGCCCTGTGACAGGGGGGGGCGAGCCCGGCGGACGAATCCTTTGCCTCATCCGGGGGGCTAGCTGCGGCGCGATTTCGTCTCATCTGTATGCGCCCGCGACTGCGCGCCGGCACCGTTCAGATACCGTTTCAATACCGTTCAGATACCGACGTGGCTATTTCACGATATCAATGGCTTAGCCCGGCCTTACCGACGCTCGTGTCCGACACGCAAGGCCACGGCGGATCATCCGCCGCGTTTGGGGGCCTGCGGCCTGCGACATTGCATCCCGCGCCAAAGGGCTCACGCCCATTCAACCCGGTTGCAAAACCGCCTATATGATGGGCAACATAGACGGAGCATTTCATGACCATGGCCACTGACATAGACGACCGCGCGCTGAAACCCGCCCTGCTTCGCGGCGCCCGTGGCCGTTGCCCGCGCTGTGGCGAGGGCGAATTGTTCAGCAAATACCTCAAGATACGCAGCACATGCCCGCATTGCGCGCTTGATCTGACGCATCAGCGCACCGATGACGGCCCGGCCTATATCACCATCCTGATCGTCGGGCACGTCGGGGTGTTCCTGCTCACATCCCTGTTTCACCTGATGGCTGACCGCCCCCTGGTGCTGGCCCTGAGCATGTCCGCCGTCTGCCTGGTGCTGGCGCTACTGATGCTGCCGCGCGTCAAGGGTGGGATGGTCGGCCTGCAATGGGCCAAGCGAATGCACGGATTCTAGACACTTTTTCAGCGGTTTAGCCGACCGGAGTCAACAGCGGCGCCCCCGCGAAATGCGCCGCCAGGTTGTCGACGACCAGCTGCGCCATGGCATCGCGCGTCTCGACCGTACCGCTGGCGTGGTGCGGTGACAGGGCAACATTATGCAGGCTGGTCAATGCCTTGTCGGCCTCCGGCTCGCGCGCGAACACATCCAGCCCGGCCGACCCCAGCCTGCCGTCCTGCAACGCCGCGATCATCGCCGCCTCGTCCACCACGCTGCCACGCGCGATGTTGATCAAGGTGCCCCGCGGCCCGATCGCCTCGATCACCTCTTTCGACACCAGGGCTTCGGTCTGTGCCCCCCCCGGCGTGGCGATCACAAAGATGTCCGACCATTCCGCAAGTGCCTGTGGAGAAGGCATAAATTCGAAATCCACCGGCTTTTCACTGCGGGCGCAATAGCCCACGCGCATCCCGAAGGGCAGGCACCGCGCGGCAATCGCCTGGCCGATCCGCCCCAGCCCCAGGATGCCGACCTTCTTGCCCTTCAGCGCAGACGTCAGCGCGAACGGCCCCTCCTGCGCCCAGGCCCCGGACGCGACATAGGCGTGCCCCTCAACCAGCCGCCGCCGGGTCATCAGGATCAGCCCGAGCGCGATATCGGCGACGTCATCGGTCAGCACATCCGGCGTGTTGGTGACGTGGATGCCCCGCGCCGCACAGGCCCCCAGGTCGATCTTGTCCGTTCCCACGCTCGACGTCGCGACGATTTCCAGGGCAGGCAGGGCCGCGACCTCGTCAGCCGTGATGCCGCGCCCGCCTGTCGTGACAGCCGCGCGGATTCTCGGCGCGACCTCTGCCAGAAACGCAACAGGATCTTCCGCAAGATCAAGGCGATGCACGGTATAAGCCGCCTCCAGCTGGCGCATCTGATCGGGCCGGATCATGGACAGGACGAGGAGGTCGGGCAGGGGCATGTTGGCTCTCCAGCAAGGGGGGAAGACGATGTTGGCCACCGCGGCGGGCGCGATGACCGGTTGTTATCCGACCGTTCGTATCACCGGCCCTGCTCCTTGCGCCAGCGCGCGAACTTCTCGAGGTTCTCGTCCTTGGTTCCGGGGTAGAGACCGATGATCCCCGCCCCATTCTTGACCTCTTCAACCACGAAATCCTCATAGACCGTCATCTCGACCGCCTCATCCGCGATCTCGTCCGCGATGCCCGCAGGTATGACGATCACGCAGTCCGCATCGCCCACGATGATGTCTCCGGGAAAGACCGGCGCGTCGCCACAGCCGATTGGGCCATTGATTTCAATGGCTTCGTTGCACGTCAGGTTGGTTGGGCTGGAGGGGCGCTGGTGATAGGCAGGTATTTGAAGATCCGCGATGACGGCCGCATCGCGAAAGCCTCCGTCCGTCACGACACCGGCCCCGCCACGCATCATCAGCCGCGTGATCAGGATATCCCCGGCCGAAGCCGCCTCAGCGCTCTTGCGGCTGTCCATGACCATCACGTGCCCTGGCGGGCAGGTTTCGATCGCGACCCTTTGCGGATGCTCCGGGTTGCGGAATTCGCTCAATTGGTTGCGGTCTTCACGCGCAGGCATATAGCGCAGGGTAAACGCCGGCCCGACCATGTTCGCGCCCTTGAAACCGATCGGGTGCACGCCCTGGATCACCTGGTGGCGCAGACCGCGCTTGTACAGGGCGGTGGCGAGCGTGGCGACCGAGACGCCCATCAACTTTTCGCGGGTTTCTTCTTTCATTTCATAGGTCTCCTTGCTCATGCGATGTCATCGGGCAGGACGCCCTTCGGGATGTTCTGAAAGCAGACGGGG
>TARA_R110000868_G_scaffold408172_2_pt1 | contig 73451 bp, 77 predicted proteins | sample TARA_R110000868 | Tara Oceans TARA_R110000868 (sample SAMEA4397489) | marine metagenome | biome: Polar Biome; feature: [SRF] surface water layer (ENVO:00010504); material: water (ENVO:00002006), including particulate matter (ENVO:01000060) such as... | depth 5 m | reverse complement strand
TATTCTCAGCAAAATGGGAATCCTGAATGTAAACACCGCCTAGGCATGCGTGTTTTAGCAACAGGCCGTAAAGCAGGATGACAAATATGTTTTGCAATCAGTCTTTGCGGTTACCGGTCAAAATCACCCCTTAAAATTATTTCCGGGGGTTTTGCGGTGGCAAATTGCGTGGATCATTGTCATTGCCCGGATTTTCATCTGTGGCATTGCCATTATCATTGGAACGATCATGGGACGGTCCGACATTTTCAAAATCCCCATCAATGATCGGGCCGCTGCCCGGACGGTGACCACCCGTTGACGAATTGTTCCCGGGTGAAGCCCGGCCATTTGACGATCCCGGATTGCCATAGGTCCGACGCGAGAAATTGGTACGGATATTGCCTGATTTAACCAGTTTCATGATGACACCGGCGCCAACGGCCTTGCGCAAGGGCGGGATCAACAACAAAAATCCCATGGTATCGGTAACAAAACCCGGGGTTAGTAACAATACACCGGCAATCAGAATACAGATGCCGTCAAACATTGCCCCGATTGGCATTTCGCCCTGATCCATCTGTGTTTGTGCACGGGCAAGGGTTTGCAGGCCCTGTGCACGCATCAAAGATGTTCCGATCACAGCCGTTAAAATGACGATGGCAATGGTTGGCCATAACCCGATCAGTTCGCCTGCCTGAATAAAGACGGCGATTTCGATGATCGGCATGGCCACGAATATAGCCAGAAAATAAAAACCCATTTTTTCTCCGCTCGGCTTTGCGTTTGGGTGACCTGATCGTGTTTGATCGATGTCGTTTTAAAGAAACATACTTTGACAGGACCGGTCCGCAAAGCGCAGTATTGTATAAATATGTTGGATTTCAGATATTTCGCTTTGATTTGACCTGAAATTCTCTTGGAATTTGACAGCAAACTATCTGCATAACTGGACGAAAATGCGGCAGTTTGCCACCATGTTCATGGCGGTATTATAAGTGTCCAAACCTGCAAGGTGAAACCGATCACATTTTTTGTGCGATCCATAGTTGCCCTTGCATTCGCGACGGTCCATACCATTTCACGACAACGGTAGTTTTGTTGTTATCGGCGTTTTTTGAAACCTTACAGATCAAGAGTTCGGGCTTGCAGTATTTCGATATCATCCTTTTCGCATTGATCGCTGTTTTTCTGGTGTTGCGTTTGCGCAGTACCCTTGGCCGTCGTAATGGCGAAGAAAAACAGGGCCCAACGGATGTCTTTGGCCGTCGTCCTCACGAGGATGACAGCAATGACACCGCCCATGGTACCGGTGCTGCCAATGGCGCGCCGCAACCATCAGACAATGTTTATCGCTTGCCCGATGCCGATAAGGCGACGGGTAAGGATCAGGGCGGTGTTGCCCCAGATAGCAGCGCGTTCGGTGTTTTGCAGGAAATTCAGAAAACCGATCCCGATTTCACCCAGCAGGATTTCCTGAATGGGGCGCGGATGGCGTTTGAGATGATTGTCGAATATTTTGCCAAGGGCGACAAGGATGGCCTGAACCCGCTTTTATCACCCGAGGTTTACAAGAATTTTGCAGCGGCGATTGATGCGCGCGCGGAAAAGGGTGAACAGGAAGAAACCACGTTGGTTGGTATTAAAAGTGCCACCATCGATGATGCCAGCTTTGAAGGCCGGACGGCTTATATCACCATCAAATTTGTGTCCGAGGAAGTATCGGTCATTCGCAATAATGATGGCGATGTGATTTCAGGCGATCCCAATAAGGTGGTCGAGGCCGAAGATCTTTGGACGTTCGCGCGTAATATCGAAAGCCGCGATCCCAACTGGTTGCTGGTTGCGACCGAGACCCCCGACGAAGAAGCCGCGAAATAACCAAGCGGCTTTAAGGCAAAGTCGCCAGATTGCCATCCGACCGGATTTTAGGACATTGTTTGGCGCGGCTATATCGGCCAGAATTTTTGCAAGACAGATATGATAAAGGCGATCCAATCGGGTCGCCTTTTTTGTTGGTTTATGGGCATTACAGGCGATTTGATTATCGGCTTGTTAAACATGTTTTTGCACAATCGCGCCAGATAATCGAAACCAGCAGCATGCCGATAAAAATGCTGTCAGGGTTTTATCACGATTTTGCAGATAACAGGTTTTACCTTGGAAAGACGTTTGATTTTGTCACGCCTTCTTTCATTCTTGTCGGTCTTTGTCGGGGTGCTTGCCGCCCTGATCTGGATGTTTTGGGCCGATATCGCCGTTTTTGTCGGCATTGGTGAAGTGCCGGAAAAACCGGCTGATGTGTTGACATTGGAACCAAGCGATTTTAGTCGGCTTGACGGGTGGCGCACAGATGACATGCGCGCCAGCTTAAAAGCATTTCAGCGATCCTGTGTAGCCATGGTTCGGCGCGATGATGATCGTGATATCGGGCCGGATGCACGAATGGGGACAATTGGTGACTGGCGCGCATTATGTGAAACTGCGCTTTCTCTTGACGTTGCGACCATTCGATCAGAAGACGCCCGAACTTTTTTCCAAAGCGGATTCAAGCCGTATTTGGTGGGAAATAACGATAATCCCGAAGGCTTGTTTACTGGTTATTTCGAGCCAGAATTGCGCGGCAATTTGACACGTGAAGGTGCTTTTCAGACCGCGATTTATTTAAAACCCAATGATATGGTTTCGATTGATCTGGGGGCATTTCGCGAAGATTTAAAAGGCACCACCCTGATCGGGCGGCTGGATGGCAACAGGGTAAAACCCTATTACGATCGGGCATCGATTGAAAAAGGCGCGCTTTCGGGTCGTGATCTTGAAATGGTTTGGGTTGATGATCCGGTGGATGCGTTTTTCCTGCAAATTCAGGGATCGGGTCGGGTTGTTTTGCCAGATGGCAGTGTGTTGCGCATCGGATATGCCGCAACCAACGGGCACCCGTATTTTGCCATCGGGCGTGAATTGATTGCGCGCGGTGAACTGACACGTGAAACCGTATCACTGCAAACCATCCGGCAATGGTTATCCGATCATCCTGATCAGGCCGATGACGTGATGAATACCAATGCATCCTTCGTGTTTTTCCATCCGCTTACAACCGATCCGAATGATCCCGATGCCGGGCCGCTGGGGTCGCAGGGGGTTGCGTTGGAACCAGGCCGGTCATTGGCGGTGGATCGACGGTTCCATGCGATGGGGGTGCCAATCTGGCTTGAAACCGATGATGCGATGAATGTCGATGCCAGATTCCACCATTTGATGGTTGCACAGGATACCGGTGGTGCGATTCGTGGCCCGGTACGCGGCGATATCTTTTTCGGGCCGGGCGAAGATGCCGCCCTTCATGCCGGGCATATGAACCGCAAGGGTCGGAAATTTATCCTGTTACCGGCATCAATCGATCCGATTAAACTGGCGGAGGTCAAACCCTGATGTTGCGTCACATCGTTCTTTTGCAGATTGGTGATCAGGTTGGGGCCGCGGAAATTGCGAGCCTGATTGATGAATTAGCGGCAGTTGCCTTTGAAATCCCGGGAATAGTGGCCTTTGCCGGGGGTGCCAAAACCCAGGGAAGTGGCCTGAGCCAGGGTTTCACCCATGCACTTACCATTGATTTTATCGATGAAACCGCACGCGATGCTTATTTGTCCGGATTGGACAAGGATGATGTCGGTCGGCGGATATCGGAAATGACTGTCGGTGGGCTGGGCGGCGTTCTGGCGATGAATATCGATATCTCGGATATGAAATTTCCTGATGATATGCCACCAAAGAAGCTTCAGGCGAAATGGGTTTGAATTCAATATAGAATTATATAAATGATTTTATATCAAAATAACTGCTCTTTTCTTATGGTCAAAAATCCTAATCAGAAATTTGTCGTGTTGCGGGTTATGTGATCAAGCGCACAAAAGAAAACGGGCAGGTTAACCTGCCCGTTTGGAATACTTTGCCAATTATGGTCTGGCTTATTGGGCGGCAACCACATTCGCAGCATCATCGCCTGATGCTTTGGCACAGCCACCGGCACGTGATTTGCGCTGGCGCTGGCTTTCGGATTTTAACTGACCACAGGCGGCCAGGATATCGCGGCCACGCGGCCAGCGGATCGGGGCTTCGTAGCCGCATTCAAGCAGGGTATGGGCGAATCTTTTGATATCGGCGGTCGGTGTGCATTCATAATCCGAACCCGGCCATTTGTTGAACGGGATCAGGTTGAATTTGCAATGAACACCTTTGACCAGTTTGGCCAATGCGCGCGCATGTTCGGGTTTGTCATTCACACCTTTCAGCATGACATATTCCATGGTGATCGGGCGTGAATTGGCCATGCCGGGATAATGGCGGCAGGCATTCATCAGTTCTTTAAGCGGGTATTTCTTGTTGATCGGCATAAGTTCATTGCGCAAATCATCATCAGGCGCATGCAAGGAAATTGCCAGACCTACACCGAGTTCTTCGCCACATCGAACGATTTCCGGCACCACACCGGATGTCGATAGTGTGACACGGCGGCGCGAGATCGAAATACCATCGCCATCCATGGCAATTTTCAAGGCTTCGCGGACGTTTTCATAGTTAAACAGCGGTTCACCCATGCCCATCATGACGATGTTCGACAAACGGCGGATGCCATTTGCCGGGGTTGGCCATTCGTTGTAGCTGTCACGGGCGACCATGAACTGGCTAACAATTTCGCCCGGGGTCAGGTTGCGCACCAAAAGCTGGGTGCCAGTATGGCAGAATTTACACGTCAGGGTACAACCGACCTGAGATGAAATACATACCGCACCACGATCTTCGTTGCGATCGGGGATATAGACGGTTTCGGCTTCGTTGCCGTCGTGGAATTTCATCAGCCATTTATGGGTATCGTCCGAGCTTTTCTGATCGGCGGTCAAAACCGGGCGGCCGACATAATAATCCTGTGACAGACGATCCCGCAGCTTTCTGGAGATATTGGTCATATCCTCTATATCACGGACACCGCGGTTATAGATCCAGTTCCACATCTGTTTAACGCGAAACTTGCTTTCGCCCATATCGCCCAGAAGTTCGGTCAGTTGATCCCGCGACAGACCGACTAGATCACGACGTCCGTCGGCAGCCTGCCCATTAGCGGCGCGCGTAACGAAATCGGTCAGGTTCGGGCCGCTTTGGCTTGGTGCGGCGGCGGTATTTTGGGTCGCGTTTTCGGACAGGACGTCGGTCATCCCGGGCTCTCTCTTTGGTTCTGGCAATTATGCGGTCTTGTCTGCTGTTTGTATGCATTTTGCAGCATTTGATCATTTTCGGCCATTTTGGGCCGTTCTGAACGGTTTAACACCGGCGGGAACTATAACAGATTTCCCGAAAAATGCTTGCCGTGCATAAACCTTGGCCCCGCATATAGCGGGGCCGGGGCAATTTACAAACGATAAAATTCACATTGCTGCTATTTGTCAGGCTTGACGCAGATGCGCAAATCCCCTTTGGCAGCAGCAATTTATCGGATACCAGCGCGATCAGTTGACCGGTTTGGTATCGCAAGCCTTTGATATCGCGTTATAGGCCGAGGTAAACCCGGAAAGCGAATATGTATCGGTGGTTTTCGTCCCGCGCGATGAACTTCCGACCACAACCATGTTGCTGCCCGACTTCATCGCACTAACCAGTTTGCGATCTTCTTCGCCATTTACGGCCCAGGCTGAGTCTTCATAGGTGAACAGCTTGAACTTTTTGGAATCGATTCGAAGATCAACATCACTGTCTTTTTGATAGACATAACCGGTGATGAAGCTGACTTCGTTAAACAGTTTAAGCGCCGGGCGATGGGTGACCATGACATAGATTTTGCCACGTTTGGTGTAATCACCCTTGGCCGAGGTTGGCTGACTACCGATATAGCAAACTTTTTTGCCTTTTTCGGTATAGCTATAGGCTTCCCATTTTCCATAGACATCAATCAGCTGCGGCGCATTTTGCGCAAGCACAGCCTGGGATACCAAAGCAACGATGATGGCAGCAGCACCTGCCATCGAATTTCTGACAAGACGATGGGCGTGTTTTTTCATGGGCTCGCGTATCGTGTCTGAAGTTTCGGGACGAAAACGTTAAACCCGCCGGATTTGGCGGATCTACGCAGATCTAAAAGGAACTTTACCCAAGGGTGGCGTGAAAAGGTAAATATTCGACCAAGGAATTGAAGCAGTTCGGAAAATTCGGCAAAAATTGCGGTTTATGTCATTTTCCGAGACGTTATTTAGGCAGGCTCAACCGTTTTGAGGTCATCAGCCGTTGGCGGATCGGCTTTTAAGGACCTGATTAAGGCAATCTTGTACTGAAATTTTGCCGGCACTTTTGCGAAGACGGGCCAGCATATGGGTCATTTTACGGGTTTCGCCCTCGGTCCCCGGGAAAAAGAACGCATCAAAGGAACATTCATCAGACCGGTATTGCCAGACACGTGTTGGCCCTTCGCCGCGGATCATTTCCGGCGCGCCGATTTGTGATTTAACTGCGGTTTCGGAAAGACCCATCAGGGTTTCGGCCTTGATCGATTTGATCGGCCTTGGCGGAATAGCAACGGTTTTGCGCGCTGAACCCGGTTTGGCCGATCTGGTGGTTGTTGTCACGCGGGTAGATGCAGAAGTCGTTGTTGAGGCTGAGGCCGAGGTTTTGGGTGGAATGTTTTGGGTAATGCTTGGGGTGCCGCTGGATGCGGTCCCATAGGCCTGATTGGTGTCGCCGGGCAGGACGGCATTGCCGCCACACGCCACAAGCGATGTCGCCATCAGCGCCATCACGCAAATAATCCCGGCGGAGCGCAATGCGCTTCGCCGGGGCAGGACCGAAGTAATTTGAAACGATGTGCGGTTTGTACCGGTCACGGATCAGTTATCGTCGCTTTTGCGCGGAATGGTGATCGCGGCCGAGTGACCGGTACGGCTGGTGCCGTCGTCACTGCCTTCGACATATTCCAATGCGCCTTTGATACGGGCCCCGTTTTCGATCTGAAGCGCACCATAGGTGATTTTGCCGTTAATATCGGCTGAACCAATAATGATGACACGCCGTGCTATCAGGTCACCTTCGAAGGTGCCGCTGATTTCGGCTTCGTCAACCTGTGCGGTGCCGACAAAGGTGCCACCCTGGGAAACTTCAAGACGCGAGCAATCTTTGATCTGTGCTTCGACATGGCCTTCGACGACCAGAACGTCGCATGATCCAATTTCACCGGCCAGGCGGATATCGCGGCCAACAGTCAGTTTTTTGCCTTCGGCGTTACTGGCGGTGGCACTTGGGCGGCCAGCACTGCCACGGGTCGGAATTTCAAGCGGGCGCTTCGGGATTTCCGGGCGGAAGTTGGTAGAATGCGGTTTGCTGGACATTTGCGGTTGTTCCTTTGTGCGCGGCTGGGTGAACAGCTGCGGCTCTCTGCGTTTTTCTGTTTTGGTGGCGGTAACATTTCTGGCGCTTGCATTTTCACCCGATACCGGTTTGATCGGCAAGGAAGCTGCGCTGTCGGAAAGACCGCCGGAATTTAATTTGGATGATGTATCCGACGAAGCCGAGCTGCTGTCGACTGTTTTGTTGGCTTTTTTCTTTCCGAACATGGGCGTAACCAAATCCTTGTCTTTCAGTTTCGTTTCGGTTGTTCGCAATTGTACCTGAATCCGCCAAAAAAGCGTCAGGTGGTGATTCGGTTTTCAAACGCACCCAAACGAACAGAGTAATGCACCATAAAGGCCGTTGCGATGATCGGTGCCACAAGATTAATCAGCGGCACAGTCATCAGGAATGTCAGGCCGACCCCGGCAATCCAAAGTTTTGTCTGATGGTTTTTGCGAATGGCATTCACCGTGCGCACATCATAGCGACGTGCAGCGACCAGTTCAAAATATTCGCGTGATAACAGATAACCATTCATTCCGTAAAACGCGATGACATAGACCGGACCCGCCAAAAGAAGCGGCAGTATCAGGACGTTAAGCGCCAAAGCTGTTAAGGCAAATTTCAGGCCGCTGATCAATGCCTCGGTGATGGGTTGCGGGCGGGTATCGGGAAGTGTTGGGTAATATTTGTCTTCGACCGCATCGGCAATCTGATCAAGCAGCAGGCTTGAAATCAGGACCGTGGCAGCCGGGAACATCAACAAAACCAGAAAAGCCAGACCGACGCCAAGCAACCAGTCAGCCGCTGTTTCCAGCCAGCCGCCGTCGGTGAAAAACGTGATTGAATTCAGTCCGAAACCAATCAGCAACCAAAGCCCGACAATGGTTGCCAATGCCCCGGCAACACCAATTAAGACGACCTTGCGAAAACGCGGGTCGGAAAACTGGGAAACGGATTTTAGAAAGTCATTGATCATGGGGATTGTTGGTCCTGCACGCGGATAAAAATGTCAGATGAAAGCAATCATGCCAGACATTACTAGGCAATCAAAATTAACAGGCGGTGAAATCAACATGGTGTTTGGAAGATTTTTATCCCAAGCGTCGGATATCGTAAGCATTGGGCAAAAAAAAGGCGTCCGGCCAGGGGGGAGAACCGGACGCCAGCGCTCCGATGATCTGGAGCGTGAGGAAAGGTAGGGGAGACCTGTTCCTCACACTTGGTTCCCAAATCAAATTTCAGGAACCTTGTGACAGCTTTTCATATAGGAAGTGCAAGCCCCGTCTGCCATAGATCATAACGTCATATCAGCCATAAATTTTAGGTATGGCTGTGAAATTTTGCGCTTTGATTAATCGTTGCGAAACCATAATATTTGCAAAGGGTTGAATCAGAAAGCTTAACCGTTCCATCAGACCATTTTGATCTTGTTGCAAAGTCAAACGGGTTTAATTTGCAATTGCTGTGAAAATTGGTGATTAGCCGCGTTGGCCCGGCCAGATGCGTTCAAATTTGAACAATTCCGGATCAAGCGAGATGCCTTCTTCGGTGTTAAACAGGGTGACCGTTGTTTCGATCCCGGTGGGGTCGGTGACGATCCACTGACGCAATTGCATCGGGTTTTCCTGAAACACCAAGGTGACACTTCCGGCACCAGGGTCAGTTTTGCGCACCAGTTCAACCCGAATGGTTTCGGCCGTCCGTTTGAAATCAACAACCTTGACATCACGGGTCAGCGAAACATCTTCGGCCAGGATCAGACCGGCCGGGGTTTCATCGATATCGAAATAGGTCGGTGCGTTGATTTCCTTGTCATAATAGATGAAATCATGACCGGTCGCGACCAGCAGGATTTGCGCCGGTGGATTATATTCAAAGCGCATTTTGCCCGGGCGCTGCATGTAAAGCTTGCCCTCGGCGGCACCGCCATCGGACGAAATCTGAACGAAATCGGCTCTTAATGTGGTGATGGCCCCAAGATAGTTTTCGATCTTGTCGATGGTTGCCTGATCAATTTTGGCCGCGGATTTATCATCCGATTGCGCCAAGGCACTGGTGGGTGACAGGCTGATGGCGACAGGTGCGGCAAAGATAAAGGCCGCAGCACAAGCAGACGCCAGCGTCGTGGTGTGAAAGCGCAAGCCCATCTGTTTAAAGCCGAATTTGCCGAATTTTCTAAAGAAACCCATCGTAACGCCTGTTTGCCTATTTTAAAAATCCGTTGATCACGATTGCGAAACAGGAATGGCGAATGGTAAAAATTCAGCCAAATTGTAACCAACCACAATAGAAACAACATATCGCATCATTTGGCCGTGAAGGCCAGCCGGGTCAAGCCACGCCTGCAAATGATCACAATTGGCCGGTTTTGGCCGCATTTGCGTTCGTCGTTGCCCTGAGCCAGACCCGGTAAAAGGAGAAAGCGTTCTATGAGCCGCATCGTCGCCATCCAGATGGATCCGATTGAAACAATCAATATCAAGGGCGATTCCAGCTTTGTCATGGGGCTTGAGGCCCAATCGCGCGGTTATGAACTGTTGCATTATCATCCCGACGATATGTTTTATGACCGCGGCCGGATCAAGGCCGAGGTTCGCCCGCTGACGCTGCGCTATGAACATGGCAATCATTTTGATTTCGGCGAGGCTAGGATTATTGATCTGGCAAAGGAAACCGATGTGATCCTGATGCGCCAAGACCCGCCGTTTGATATGAATTACATCACCGCGACCCATTTGTTGGAAGCGATCCATCCGGAAACCTTTGTGGTCAACCATCCGGGTCATGTGCGCAATGCGCCGGAAAAGGTATTTGTCACCGAATTTCCCGATTTGATGCCGCCGACCATGATCACCCGATCGGCGGCGCGCATTCGTGAATTTCGCGAAGAATACAAAGACATCATTGTCAAACCGTTATTTGGTAATGGCGGTGCGGGTGTGTTTCATCTGAAACCGGGCGATGAAAACCTGAATTCACTGTTGGAACTATTTGCCGCGCAATCGCGCGAACCCTTGATGATACAGGCCTATTTGCCCGATGTACGCAAAGGCGATAAACGCATCATTTTGGTTGATGGCGTCCCGGTCGGTGCGATTAACCGTGTCCCGGCCGAGGGCGAGGCACGATCAAACATGCATGTCGGCGGGATTGCCGAAAAATCGATGCTGACCCCGCGTGAACGCGAAATCTGCGACCGCATTGGGCCAGAGTTGAAAAAGCGCGATCTGATCTTTGTCGGGATTGATGTGATTGGCGATTATATGACTGAAATTAACGTCACCTCGCCAACCGGGCTTCAGGAAGTGAATCGGTTTGATGGCGCGAAGCTTGAATCCCTGATCTGGGATGCGATTGAAACGCGGATATCATAATCGGTTCTGATCAAATAAAGATCAGGAAAGATTTCCGAAATATCGGGCAGGTGCGATTGTGGGACCTGCCCGGTTTTTGCTTATGGTTTGAGTTCAACTTCAACAAAAGTGAACGCAAACGGGTTGTCATTAATGACATTATGGGCAACGCCGGTTTTGCGGGCATAGGATTGTCCTGCTGTTAGTTCTGATGTGACGACACTGCCATCATGCATTTTGATGGTCAGGGCGCCGGTGGTCATCGGGACGACGACATAATCCATTTTATGCACATGGCCGCCAGTTTCCGCACCGGGCGGAAAATGCCATTCGGTGACCCTGACGGTGTCGTCATCGACCTGAACCGTTGGAATGGCTTTGGGGCGCTGTGAAACCAATGACTTTCTCCCATTCAAATTTAATCTACCTGTTTTACAGGTAGAACCGCATCATCATATCGCATTGCAATATATGAGCAATCACTTGATTGAGCGAAATATTTGGACATCGTGCAAGGTGAATACCACCTGATTCGTTCGTCCGACATGTGATGTATTTCGACTTCATCTGTCAAAATGGATGGGTTTGAGGTATGAGCGGCGTTACGTGTCTGATGCGCGATGGATCGCAATCGGATATGATAGAACTCAATGCCGCGATTATTCGATAGTTCAAGGAACCAGATGACCGTAATTACCAAAGCCATGCGTGAACGTGCCTGGGCAAGGGCCGGAAAAATTCAGGGCGAGGATTCCGCCGATGTGCGCAAACACCGCGCTAGTGGCATCACGATGAAAAAAGAAAGCTTTGGCAAGTTTCGTAATTTCGGTTGGACTGTCGTGGACGGTGCTGCTGTGCCGTGCCGTAAGGAATTCCTGCCGCCGCGTGATGAAGAAGCCGCGGTGGGCGACGCGGGGAATGCGGATGACGCCGTTTCCGATGAACCGGAAAAATCCCCGGAAGCAGACGCATAATCTTTGTGTTTCTGGACGTATTTGACATCTCGTCACGCATCAAATCGTGAATGATGGCCATCAGACGCGTCTTGACTGTTTGGTCGTGTGATGAAGAAATATCACCTTAACACGGATTGATCCGATCTTTTGCAAAAGACACCGGCGTGCGGGTTCGTATCCTGATCTTGCTTGTCCCTAATCCCCGTTCTAATCCACTGGCATTTAACGACTTGTTGCCTTGATCCCGGTTTCCCGCCAAAGTAGCGCAACTATGGGTTATGGGGAATGCCATCACATGACAGCACGGGTCACAACCGTTGCCTTTTCCGGGATCAATACCATCCCGGTCGATGTTCAGGTTCAGATGGCAAGCGGATTGCCGGCGTTTACAGTTGTTGGCCTGCCCGATAAGGCAGTGTCCGAGGCGCGGGAACGGGTGCGATCGGCATTATCGGCCATGGGCTTGGCATTGCCGCCCAAACGCATCACGATCAATCTGGCCCCGGCGGATTTGCTTAAGGAAGGGTCGCATTTCGATTTGCCGATTGCGTTGGGCCTTTTGGCTGAGATGGATGTGATTGGTCATGATGATCTGGCGGGTTTTGTTGTTCTGGGTGAATTGGGACTTGATGGCAGTGTGACCGGGGTTGGCGGGGTTTTGCCCGCAGCCATGCAGGCAAGCGGCATGGAACGCGGGATCATTTGCCCGGTAGATAACGGGGCAGAGGCGCTTTGGGCTGGCGCGCTTGAAATCCTTGCGCCGACCAATCTGACCATGTTGATCAATCATTTCAAAGGCACGCAGATTTTATCGCGCCCAATTGCGCCAAAGGCGATTCCAAACCCGGTTTCTCTGCCGGATTTGCGCGATATAAAGGGGCAGGAAAGTGCCAAACGGGCGTTGGAAATTGCTGCCGCCGGGGGGCATAACTTATTGATGAGCGGCCCGCCCGGATCAGGGAAATCCATGCTGGCGGCCCGCCTGCCGGGGCTTTTGCCCGATCTGGATGCCAGGCAGGCGCTTGAAACGACGGTAATCCATTCAGTATCCGGGATGCTGCCCGAAGGCGGGTTAATTCGAACCCGGCCTTTTCGTACCCCGCATCACAGTGCCAGCATGCCCGCCTTGGTCGGGGGCGGGCATCGGGTGCGCCCGGGCGAGATTTCGCTGGCGCATAATGGGGTGCTGTTTTTGGATGAACTGCCGGAATTTCAGCGCAATGTGCTTGATGCGCTGCGTCAGCCACTTGAAACCGGGCAGGTATCGGTGGCGCGCGCCAATGCGCATGTGACCTATCCGGCACGGGTGCAATTGGTGGCGGCGATGAACCCGTGCCGTTGTGGTTATCTGGGCGATAATGATTTGGCATGTACCCGTGCGCCGCGCTGTGGCGAGGATTATCAGGCGCGGATTTCGGGGCCGCTTTTGGATCGTTTCGACATTCAGATTGATGTTCCGGCTGTTCGGCCAGAGGAACTTGACCTTCCGGCAAGCGGCGAGAAGACGCAAGCGGTGCGTGACCGGGTTTTGGCGGCGCGGGAAATTCAATCATATCGATATAAAAACGACCATGTTTTAACCAATGCCGAGGCTGATGGCGAGGTGCTGCAAAACGCCGCTAGCCTTGATGAAGGTAGCCGGGGGCTTTTGCAGGATGCGGCGCGCCAGATGAAGCTTTCAGCGCGCGGATATCACCGGGTTTTACGGGTTGCGCGCACCATTGCCGATCTGGCCGGGGCCAAAGCCGTTAAACGTGGTCATATTGCCGAGGCGCTTGGTTATCGGCATATGGTGTATCGGCGTTAGGTCAGTCGGGATCTGGTTGCTTTTCGATTTAGGGAATGCGTGAAATCCGATAGACCGAGGATGGTGGGACATTACGCATGATTGTGCCAATCCGGGTTGAACAAAGACCCATGCGGTCAAGGATCTCAGATGGCACCGGGCAGCGCGGGCCATAGGTGAACTGATAAAAGGCACCGTCGGGCCGCATATAGCGAAATGCCCCGTTTAGGACCCCCATAACCTGGCGCGAGTTCATGGATAGCAATGGCAGGCCGCTGATGACGGCGCCAAGACTGAAGGCGGGGTAAAGATCGCGTTGGGCAAGACGGGTGGCATCGGTATGCAGGATGCGCGCCCGGGGATAACGCATTGACAGCAATCGGGCGAAATCCGCCCCGGCTTCGACCAATGTCAGGTCGGCTTCATCCAGACCGCGTGCGATCAGCGCCCGGGTAAAAACCCCGGTTCCGGCACCAAGTTCAAGAACCGAGCTGATGGCAGGCGATATTTCGGACGTCATTAGGGCTGCCAGTGCCGGGCCGGACGGGGAAATAGCGCAAACCCGCCGGGGATCGGCAACCCAGGCCCTGAAAAACGGCAACAGGTCCGACATTTTGGTATCCGCCTAAGGGTCAGAATTGAAGAACGACATTAAACTTGTCTTTCTTCATGTCGCCAAGCGTGCGGGTTTGTGTTCATTTTGTGCGCTTGCAGATGAATTTGTGATTGCGCGACTGCTGTATATTATTGCGTATTTCGGCGCAACTCGTCGATCAATTGGGCTTTATCCGGGTCGGTATGGAAGCTTGTCGGGATGATCATCATGCCTTTGGTGCCGTCGCTGGCCTCGATCATGTAAAGCGTGGCATCATCCCCCGGATCAGTACCCTGATCGACGCTGTTACTGTGGACGATTTTCAAATCCGCCGGGGGATAAACCGGGCCATTCCCATCGCATCGCAGCCCGCCTTGTTCATAAATGAAGTGATGCGAGAAACCGTGACGAATGGCGTTTTCTTGTAATTCGGCGAGGTTCATTGTCATCTCCTTGGTTGTTTCTAGGGTCTTGGTCCATAAAACGCGCAAGGAGCATGACTGTTCCATATTGGTCTTGAGAAGTTCAGGCCCTAGCGTTTTTGGCGTTGTAAATGATCAACCAGTTCGGCCTTGTCATGATCGGTATAGAAGCTGCTGGGGACAATCAGGGTGCCGCGTGTGCCGTCACGGGCTTCGATCATGTAAAGGGTGGCGTCATCGCCGGGATCGGTGCCCTGATCGACGGATCGGCTATCGATGATTGTCAGGTCTTCGGCCGGATAGTTCATATCCTTGCCATCGCAGGTCACATGATTGCCATGGGCGTTGAAATGATGGGTAAAGCCTTTGAGGGTGGCCATTTCCTGTAATTCGGAAAGTGTCATGATGTATCTCCGCATGCTGTAAGGCTTGGGTCTTGTGGGATCATAACATGATCGGGCGGGAAAGAATGCCCTGACTATCGTTGATAAAGGTTGTTTGTTTGGGATGACTTGTGGGACAGGTCCAGAACCTAGATTTCCTTTTTCATGCCCTCGTGACTGGCGATAAAGCCAAGCCGTTCATAGAACCGATGGGCATCTTTGCGCGTTTTATCGGTGGTGAATTGTACAAGTGACGCGCCAAGTAATTTCGAAATCGAAATGGATTCGGAAATCAGCTTTTCACCGATTTTTTGTCCGCGGCAGTTTGACGATATCCGGACGCCTTCGATTTGCGCCCGTAAACGGCCCATGCGCGACAATCCGGCAATCAGGGTCAGTTGCAGACAGCCAACAATGACCTCATCCGTGCACGCCAGCAGGTATTTATTGGGCAGGGCGGTCGTACTTTGCGATTCCATGGCATCAAAGGCAGCGTAATAGACTTCCGGTAAAGGATCGCAGAAATCCTCGCGGGTTTTGCCCTTTTCGTCATCGGCCAAAAGGGCAACGATGGCGGGCAAGTCATCGCGGTTGGCATAGCGAAAGTTAATCGTGCTATTGGTAGCGTCGGTCATGAAGGCATCCTTGGTCGGTTCGAGGCAAGGTAAAGTTGATGCCTATCATGATGGAAAACCGGGGTTTTGCCAAATTTCCGGATGGAAATTTTGCTGTTTTTCCAATCCTGTTTGGGTAAAGCAGCCCCCGCCAAATAGCAAAGGTGCCGCCCCTTTTTTCGGGACGGCACCTTTGGCTAATGACCTTGTTATGCGCGATTGGGGGAATGCGCCGCAAGGTCATCAGATTGTATTGTCGGGCTTAGGCAAGGCCGCCATTGGCGCGCAGTGTTTGACCATTGACCCAGCCTGAATCCGGACCGGCCAAAAATGACACAACACCGGCGATATCGTCGGGTTGACCGAGGCGTTCAATCGGCGGCATTTTGGAAAACTGGGCGATTTGTTCGTCGGTTTTGCCGCTTAGGAACAATTCGGTGGCAACCGGACCGGGGGCGACGGCATTGACGGTGATATTACGCCCACGCAGTTCCTTGGCATAGACGCCGGTCATGGCCTCGACCGCGGCCTTGGTTGCGTTATAGATCGCATAGCCCGGCAGTTTCAAATGCAGGGCGGTGGTTGAAAAATTGATCACCCGGCCATTATTGCGTAGGCGTTTGGCCCCTTCGCGCAGCATGTTGAACGTGCCGCGCACATTGGTATCCATCATCGCGTCATAGACAGCGTCACTCATTTCCGAGATCGGCTGTGTTGTCATGACACCGGCATTATTGACAATGACGTCAACACCGCCAAACCGGGTTTCGGCATGATCAAACATCTGTTTGACGGCATCGGCATTGGTAATGTCGGCCTTGATTGCCATGGCCTGATGGCCGCTTGTGCTTAGTTCTTCGACAAGGGCATCGGCACTGGCTGCGCTGTTGGCGTAATTGACGACAACGGCAAAGCCATCTTGCGCCAGACGTTTGGCAAGGGCAACGCCGATACCGCGGGCTGCACCGGTGATGATGGCGGTTTTGGTTTCTGTTGGAGTGGTCATATTGAGGTCTCCTGCTTGGCTGTGATGCCGTGTTTTGATGGGTGCAGTATGAACCAGATGACATTTCGGATAATTACCGCATAATCGACAATACTATTCGGTTTTAAATAACAATCAGGCGGGTGATGGACCGGTTCGAGGAAATGCGCAATTTCGTTCGCATCGTCGAGCGCAGCAGTTTTACCAAGGCGGCAGCGGATCTTCAGATTCCGCGTGCGACCATGACCAATGCGATCCAGCGGCTTGAAGAACGGCTGGGCACGCGGTTGCTGGCCCGTACAACACGCACGGTCAAACCGACGCTGGATGGCGAGGTTTATTACAAACGATGTGTGCGGATTTTGGCCGAGCTTGAAGAAGCCGATGGTATTTTTCTGCGCTGTGCGCCCAAGGGGCTTTTACGGGTCAACCTTCAAGGCACGCTGGCGCGGATGTTTGTTATCCCCGCCCTGCCCGATTTTATGGCGCAATATCCCGATATTACGCTTTTGGTCGGCGATGGTGATCGCTATGTCGATCTGGTGCATGAGGGATATGATTGTGTGCTGCGCAGCGGGGAATTGGTCGATTCGTCGATGATTGGACGCCGCCTGATGACCATGAATGAGGTGACGGTGGCAAGCCCGGCCTATATCGAAAAATATGGTATGCCCCGGGAAATAGACGATCTGGAACGTCAGGGGCACCGGGTTGTCAGCTTCCTGTCTGGGGCGGATGACAAACCGATGCCACTTGATTTCACCATTGATGGTCTGGTGCGCCATGTTGAATTGCCCGCCGATGTTTCGGTGACCGGGGCGGATTTATATATGGCCGCGACACTGGCCGGACTTGGTATTATTCAGGTGCCGCGTTATCGCGCGCTTGCTGATTTAAACGCCGGGCGGCTGGTGGAAATCATGCCGCAATATCCGCCTGAACCGATGCCAGTTTCGGTGCTGTATCCGCAAAACCGGCAACTTTCGCTGCGTGTGCGGGTGTTTACCGATTGGCTGGGGCGGCTTTTTGCCAATGGGGTTGATGGGTTGATGAAGGAATTTTAGCGAAAGGTTAAAGGCGCGGGCGGTTGGAACCATGCGGTGTTTGCAATCGCGTTCGTATCCTTGCCGTCCCTTGCCGCCGCCGATGCGGTTATGTCATCGACTTGCCCGGTTACTCATCCTCCTCGCCTGTAAGGGCGGAGGGATGAGATGCTAGGGAAAATGCCTTAATAACCTGTTTTGCGATCAACCAGCCCGCGCGGGGTTTCGCCGCGGGTGATGCGATCAATGTTTTCGGCGATCTGATCAACTGATTCTTCGATCCGTGTGGCGGCGGCGATATGCGGGGTGACGCGGATTTTTGGGTGATCCCAGAACGGATGGCTTTCAGGTAGCGGTTCGGTTATCGCGACATCCAGAAACGCACCACGCAAATGCCCGGTATCAAGCAGGCGCAGCAAATCGGCCTCGACAATCATGGCACCGCGTGCGGCATTGATGATGGCGGCATTTTTGGGCAGTTGCGATAAGGTGTTGCTGTTTAGAACGCCTTCGGTTTCCGGGGTTCGCGGCAACATGCAAATCAGGATGTCGGACTGGCCAAGGAACTCGGTCAAGGTTTCTGATCCGGCATAGGTGGTGATGCCGTCAATCGCTTTCATCGTTCGGCTCCAGCCTGATACGGCAAAGCCAATCTGGGTCATGGCGGTGGCAACAGCGGCGCCAAGTGCGCCCAAGCCCATCACCCCGACCCGGCATTTTGAAATGCGCGCGACGTCATGCTGGGTCCAGTCGGCCTTGGCTTGCTGGCGGGTATAGATATCGAAATCGCGCAGGAAATGAAGCGCTGCATAAAGGTGATATTGCACCATCTGATCCGCCATGCCGGCGTCTTCAAGGCGAAGCACTGGAACCTCGGCCGGAAGGCTTGGCGCGGATAAAACATGATCGACCCCGGCACCCAGTGAAAAGATTGCCTTAAGCCCGCTCAGGGTTTTCAGCATTCCCTGGGGCTGTTTCCATAACAGGGCATAATCAATCGTTGCGGGGTCGTAATTTTCGTGTTGGGTGACGATATCCGCATCTGGCAGGCGGGCGACCATTGCCTTTTGCCAGATATCATCCTCGCCCGCCGCAGCGATCAGAATTTTCGGGTGGGGGCTGGTGGTTTTGGCGGTAGCGGCGGACATGGTCGGTTCTCCTGACGGGATGGGCAATGGTGCGTGATGGGGCGATGTGTTTTGATTATATCTGTCTATCAAGGATACCGGTAAAAACCGGTATCCTTGCATTATACATGATCACATAACGCGTTGTGGGGCAAAGCGTTCCGGCATTTTGATCAAAACCCGCCGGTGGTTTGCCGGGTATTTTGCCTGATGTGGTGTATCAATGAGCGAAAATCATCGCCGGATCGCGGAACGTCTTGAATTCAAGGCCATTTCCCGCCGGGTCTTCGACAAAGAAGGTACCCTGTTCGCCAGGTTCGTCTTTAAAGCGGATTTTGGGCTCTAGCAGGAATTTGACCCCGGCCGATTTCAGGCGATCCGCCAGATCATGCCATTTTTCCCATTCCAGAACCGCGCCAAAATGCGGGATCGGCACCGCATCCCCATCGACAGTCCCCGTCCCGGCATTTTGCCCGGCATCGGGGCGAACGTGGGCGGAAAGCTGATGGCCAAAGAAATCAAAATCAATCCATGCCTCGGTCGAGCGACCTTCGTCACAGCCAAGAACATCAATATAAAAAGCGCGGGTATCGGCAATGGATTTGATCGGAAAGGCCAGATGGAAGGGGGGAAGCGACATGGGGCACCTGTTATGCGGGTTTAAGCTGGTTCAAAAGCAAAACTAATGCTTTGATGCTGGAATCAGTCTAAAACAAAAGAATACTGCGGTAAAAACCAGAAGTTCTGCCTTTAGAATCAGGAAATCTATTGTTATGGCGTTGCGCCCGACCACTCCGCCGCTCAATGCCCTTCGCGCATTCGAAGCCGCCGCGCGCCTTGGCAGTTTTGCCCGCGCGGCGGATGATCTTTCGGTCACACCCGGCGCGATCAGTCAGCAAGTCGCCAATCTTGAGGCCAGCCTTGGCATCGCCCTGTTTGATCGCCAGGGGCCGAAACTGTCACTACGGGATGCAGGACGGGCCTATTTACCGGCCTTGCGGCGCGCCTTGGACGGGATCGAGGCCGCGACGCTTGACCTTGTAACCCATGGGGTTGGCGAGAAACGGCTGGTGATTGGGGCACTGCATACGCTGGCCAGTTCATGGTTGATACCCCGATTAGATCGGTTTCAAAACGAATACCCTGATATCCGGCCGGTGATCGAAACCCTGTCGCTTAATTTCGCCACCCCGGACCGCAGCCCCGACCTTGGCGGTCGTCAGATGGATGTCGGGCTTTATTTTGGCGATGGTGATTGGCCGGGATTGGTATCACATAAAATTCTGGATGAAATTCAGGTGGTTGTCGCCAAACCGGGATTGGTGACAGATGTCCTGCGGGCTGATCCGGCAGTGATAATTGCGACCTTACCGCGCCTGATCCATACCACCCGGCCCAAGGCGTGGCATGATTGGGCGGCGGCGCATGATATTGCGATTGGCGGTGCGCCCGGTGCCGGGTTTGAACATTTCTTTATGCTGATCGAAGCGGCCAGGGCGGGCATGGGATTGGCCTTGTTACCGCGCGTTTTGATCGAAGGGGCGCTGGCCGATGGATCGCTTGAAATCGTTGCCGATGCCAGCCTGCAAAGCAGCGGGGCTTATCACCTGATTTATACCGAGGGACGCGGCGAAGACCCGGAAATCGCGGTATTTCGCGATTGGATCCTGCAACAGGCAGCATCTGGCGCAGCGTAAAATGCAGGTGATCGGGCTTAGGCCCCGTGCCAAACAGGTTGCGGTCTTTGGTGTTGGGGCAGTGATCACGTTTTGCGGCTGGGCTGGATGTGAGGGTTGGTTTTCGAACCGGGCAGCGTGATGCCAGAACCAAATACTAGTCGACCATGTTTAGCTGATTTTGCGACGATAAATGCTGTGCAGCAGGTGATCTTTTTTCGGGCCGGTGATTTTTATTTTAGTTTCGAAATGATTGGAATCGTGCCAGATCATACAGTGATGATAGACATCCGCGCCACAGGGATGAATATCGCGCGCGCAAAGGCCGTCGATTGCATCCTTGCCAAATTGCAGCAGGACATAGCGATTGCCAAAGCTGAGCGGATCGCGAAACAGAATCTCGATCGCGGGCGGGTCTTCGCGCAGGACGAAGTCATATTCGCGGTAGCCGTCAAAACGTTGCCCATCAGTGCGTTCCAGCATGCCTTCTTCGCGATAGCGCAGAAATTCGGGTTTTTGGGGTTCTGCCAGGTTGAATGTTACATCCCCCTTGAATTGGCCGGTCGGGCCGAGGTCGCGCACAAGTGTCCAGTTGCCCGGCAGGCTTTGGAAAATCTCGGTGACGGTCGGGATGGATCGGGGCATGGCATTCCGGGAAAGTTAAAAAGGCAGGGATATTGTAGCCGCCCTGCCCCTGAAAGCGGGTTTGGGGTTAAGTCTATTCTTTTGGCAGCATCAGGCCGAGCTTCTTGCCGCCGATGATATGGACATGCAGATGCGGGACGTCTTGACGGCCATGATCGCGGGTATTGGCGATCAGGCGATAGCCGTCTTCAACGACACCGGCCTCGGCAGAAATTTTACCAATTGCACGGGTATAGGCGATGATTTCAGCGTCTGAGGCATTGGCGGCAAAGTCGTCATAGCTGGTATAGGCGCCCTTTGGGATCACAAGGATATGGGTCGGGGCCTGCGGGGCGATATCGTTAAAGGCCAGAACGTGATCGTCTTCATAGACTTTGCTGCATGGGATTTCGCCGCGAAGGATTTTGGCAAAGATGTTTTGTGGATCATAGGCTGGGACGGCCATTGGGGTGCTCCTGGTCGCTATATTTGATGTATGACGGATATATTGGACAGGCTTGGCCGCAGACGCAATTCGCATTTTGGGCAATGCGTCCCGCCCGTGCGGATATGGCGGAATTACGCCATATCCGCCGTGTCTTTAATGCTTACTTGTTTTTGCGGGCGGCTTTTTCAGCATTGCCGGAAATGCCCTGGCGTTTGGCAAGGGCGGCCCAGACGTCAGAAGGTTCAACCCCGCGATCCGCCCACAGCACCATCAGATGATACAGCAGATCGGCACTTTCGGATGCGACGTTTTCCGGGCTTTCGGCAAGGGCGGCAATCACGGTTTCAACGCTTTCTTCGCCGACTTTTTGGGCGATTTTGGCTGTACCCTTGTTAAACAGCTTGGCGGTATAGCTTTCTTCGGGGTCGCTTCCCTTGCGCGATGCGATGACCGTGTAAAGCCGGTCCAGAATGTCACCTTCAAGTGTGTTGGTCATGATGGCTGCCTTAACTTTCACGAACCGGAATACCGGCGGCTTTCATGTGGTCTTTGACCTCGCGGATGCGATAGGTCCCGAAATGGAAGATTGATGCGGCCAAAACCGCCGATGCATGGGCATCGCGGACACCTTCGACCATGTGATCAAGTGTGCCAACCCCGCCCGATGCGATGACCGGTACATGGACACTATCGGCGATGGTGCGGGTCAGGGGCACGTTAAATCCCGATTTGGTGCCATCACGATCCATTGAGGTGACCAAAAGTTCCCCGGCACCATATTCAACCATTTGTTTTGCAAACGAAACGGCGTCAATTCCGGTCGGTTCGCGCCCGCCATGGGTAAAGATTTCGAATTTATCCGGGCCGGTCGATTTGGCGTCAATCGACACCACAATGCATTGTGATCCGAACTTGCGTGCAGCCTGGCGGACAAAATCGGGGTTTTTAACCGCGGCAGTATTGATCGAAACCTTATCCGCCCCGGCGAGCAGCAATTTGCGGATGTCATCAAGTGTGCGGACACCGCCGCCAACGGTAACCGGCATAAAGCAGGCCTCGGCAGTGCGGGCAACGACATCGAAAATGGTATCGCGGTTGTCGCTGGATGCGGTGATATCAAGGAAGCACAGCTCGTCGGCACCCTCGGCGTCATAGATGCGGGCCTGTTCGACCGGATCACCGGCATCGATCAGATCAACGAAATTGACGCCTTTGACGACGCGGCCGTCCTTAACGTCAAGACAGGGAATGACACGGGTTTTCAGCATGGTCGTTTTCCTGTGTGGGTCCGTTCAGGACAAGGCCTTGATGGCTTCGGCAAGATCAATCCGACCGTCATAAAGCGCGCGCCCGGAAATCGCGCCATCAATCCCGGCATCGGTATGTTTGGCAACATCCATCAGATCATCAAGCGATGAAACCCCGCCCGATACGATGACCGGGGTAGAAATCGCGCTGGCAAGGGCGACGGTGGATTCAATGTTTGGGCCACCCATCGCGCCATCGCGGTCGATATCGGTAAAGATGATGGCGGTAACGCCGCAATCTTCAAATTTTTGCGCCAGTTCAAGGGCGGTGACTTTGGATGTTTCCGCCCAGCCTTCAACCGCGACATAGCCATCGCGCGCATCAATGCCAACCGCAATCCGGCCCGGCCATTTGGCACAGGCCTGTTTGACGAAATCGGGATTGCGCAGCGCAACGGTGCCAAGGATCACGCGGGTGATGCCTTTGTTAAGCCAGTAATCAACCGTTTCCATGGTGCGGATACCGCCGCCAAGCTGGGTTTTGGCCTTGTCACCAACAGCAGCAAGGATGCTGTCAACAGCCCCACCATTGACCGGTTCCCCGGCAAAAGCGCCGTTCAAATCGACGATATGAACCCAATGACACCCCGCAGCAACAAATTCACCGGCCTGTGCGCCGGGATTATTGTTAAACACGGTGGCCTTGTCCATATCACCGCGCAAAAGGCGAACGCAGGCACCATCTTTCAGGTCGATTGCCGGATAGAGATTCACTTGTCAGTGTCCTGTATTTTCTTGGTGTAGTAATAACCTTCGACCATTTTGCCGTCGATCATCGCATAATAGGGATTGATGCCCCAACGGACATAACCCAGCCCGTTATAAAGTGCGATGGCGGCGGTTTGAGTTTCGCGAAGGTCGAGTTTTAAAACAGAATAGCCATGTTCACGGGCATAATATTCGATACTGCGCACAATCGCTTTGCCATTGCCACGCCCGCGCGCCCAAGGGGCGACAAAATGGCTGGAAATCTGGGCTGAATGGCACTGTGCTTCAAGATTTGATGGGGTTTCAAGCAACTGGGCTGCACCGGAAATCACACCATCAACGCGCGAGACAAACAGGTGGCGACCCGGCATCAGTAAAACACCGCGCCAGTATTTTTCCATATCCGGACGGTCGGGTGGGGAAAGCCAGCCAAAACCGCCACCTTCGACAATGGCCTGGGTACAGGCATCGACGATGTCGGAAAGCTCGCCCGCGGTCAGTTCGGTCACGTACTGTGCGGAAACTTCCGGTCCGATGGTGTCGCTGGGTGCAATCATGGTTTCCACCCCAGGAAGTTGCCAAGGATGGTTAATCCCGTCTTTTGGCTTTTTTCCGGGTGGAACTGGGTGCCGACCATATTGTCACGCCCGATCATTGCGGTTAATGCGCCGCCATATTCAACCGATGCCAGACGTTCATCGGGGTTTTGCACATGCATATGATAGCTGTGGACGAAATAGGCATGATCGCCATCCGCAATGCCCGAAAGCACCGGATGGGCCTTGCCCGCCGGATCAAGCACCAGCTCGTTCCAGCCCATATGTGGAATTTTAAGGCCGGGATCGTTTGGTTTGATCGCAACGACCTCGCCCTTGATCCAGTCAAGGCCCGTTGTCGTGGCAAATTCACGTCCGACCGATGACATCAATTGCATTCCGACGCAAATGCCAAAGAACGGTTTGCCGCCTTTGATCACTTGTTCGGTCAGGACATCCACCATGCCGGTGACAGCATCAAGACCGGCACGGCAATCGGCATAGGCGCCAACGCCGGGTAGGACGATATGGCTGGCATTGCGGACTTTTTCCGGATCATCAGTGACGATGACATCATTGGAAAAACCGGTTTCGCGGGCCGCGCGTTCAAAGGCCTTGGCAGCCGAACGCAGGTTGCCTGAACCGTAATCGATAATCGCAACAGTCATGGGGTGGGGATGCTCCCGGGTAAGGCGGTGGGCACAGCATTTTGCAGGGTATTTTGGATGGTGTTTTGCGCGGCGTGATGACCCCGCAAACGATCAAATAACCGATGTTCGGCGGCGTTTTCATCCGCGCCAGCGACGATTTCAACCAGCTTCCAGCCCTCAGCGGCCAGTTTTTTACGCCGAAGATCATTGGCAATCAGGCCGAAACCGATACCGGTCGCAAGGGCGAGGGCAAAATCCATCTCTGGCCCGCCGTCAAAAAGGTAAGTCAGCAGAATGCAAATCAGCGATACAGCCAAAAGACCAAAGAAAGCCGCCCATAACCGATGATACAGCGCCCAAAGGCCGCTTAGGATAAAGGCCCAGAAATTAAAGCCTTCATGGATCAGGATCGCGTTTTCCATCGGATCGGCATCGCCGGGATGGGTATGGACTGTGTAAACCTTCATCGAACACCGATTTCCTGTTCCGGGTGATACCCTGTGCGGTATCTTTACCCGGTTTTTCGGATCAGATCAGGGGCATTTGGCGGGTTAAAGCGACCCGCCCAGAACACCCTTGGTCGAGGGAATGGCATCGGATTTGCGCGGATCAATTTCGATTGCAGTGCGCAGGGACCGTGCCAGTGCCTTAAAGGCACTTTCGACAATATGGTGATTGTTATCGCCATACAGGTTTTCGACATGCAGTGTCAGACCTGCGGCCTGGGCAAAGCCCTGAAACCATTCGCGAAACAGTTCGGTATCCATATCGCCCAGTTTGTCGCGGGTAAATTCGACATTCCAGATCAAATAGGGACGGTTCGAACAATCCAGCGCGACACGGGTCAATGCCTCGTCCATCGGCAAAAGGCAACTGCCGTAACGATTGATGCCTTTTTTGTCGCCCAACGCCTGGGAAAAAGCCTGACCGATGGCGATACCGGTATCTTCGGTGGTGTGATGGAAATCGATATGCAGGTCGCCCTTGGCCCGGACTTTAAGGTCCATCAGGCTGTGGCGTGAAAGCTGTTCGAGCATATGATCAAGGAAGCCAACCCCGGTCTCGACATCATAAATGCCAGTCCCGTCAAGGTTCAGCTCGACCGTGATCTGTGTTTCGTTGGTATTACGCTCTACGCGGGCCTTGCGCATGCAAAGCTCCTTTCCTGCAGGTATCGATGCATCTGTTGGGAGGTTATTTAGCAACAAAGTGGCGAAATTGCCAGTTTAACCGGCCAGGTATTGGTCGCAAAACGCACCGCGCATTTGTAAACCGCCAATGGCCTGAACCAATTGATCAGACAAAATCAAATTTATCGACATCAAACAGGCCGCGATCGGTCATTTTAAGGTGGGGGATGACCGGCAGGGCAAGGAAGGCGACCTGAAGGAACGGTTCGGGCAGGACACAGCCCAAATCTTTGGCGGCGGCGCGAAGCGTGATCAGGTCTTTTTCGACCACCTCAAAGGGTTCAAGGCTCATGAGACCGGCGACCGGTAATGGTAATTCTGCCGTGACTTTGCCGCCATCGGCAACGGCAAATCCACCACCCATTTCATTTAGTCGATTAACCGCAGCGGCCATGTCGGCGTCATTGGCACCGACCACGGTGATATTGTGGCTGTCATGCCCGACCGAGGAGGCAATTGCCCCGCGTTTCAGGCCAAAACCGCGGACAAAGCTGCGGCCGATATTGCCGTTTTTACCATGGCGTTCGACGACGGCGACCTTGATCACATCGTTTTCAAGATCGGGTTTCAGGCCATTTTCGCCGATTTCAAGCGTTGCTTCATCGCGGAAGGTCAGGATTAGACCCGGTTTGACCTTGATCACCGGGGTTTGGTTCTGGCCCGGTTTTGGTTCGGCCCGAAAGGCATCGGCACTGATCTGTTTGGCCTTCATCGATGTCAGGCCAATCGGGGCAACGGTTTCGCGTGCGTCAAACATTGCCGACGTCACCAGACGACCGGCTGCGATGACGTCACTGACGACACAGGTTTCAAGATCATCAAGGATCGCGATATCCGCCCGCCAACCCGGCCCGATCAGGCCGCGATCCCGCAGGCCAAAAATACGGGCCGCCGAATGGGATGCGGCGCGATAAACGTGATGGATCGGGCAATTGCGGGCCTTAAGATGGCCGATCAGGCGTTCGATCAGGCTATCAAGATGGCCTTCTTCGCCGATATCAAGCGGATTGCGATCATCGGTGCAAAGGGCAACGAAGCTTGAGGTGTTTTCATCCAGGATTTCGGCCAAGGCTTCTAAATCCTTGGAAACCGACCCCTCGCGGATCAGGATGGCCATGCCCTTGGCGAGTTTTTCACGGGCCTCGGTTGCAGAAGTTGCTTCGTGATCGGTACGGATGCCTGCAGCCATATAACCGTTTAATGCGGTGCCGTGCAAAAGCGGTGCATGGCCGTCGATATGACCATCCTGAAACGCATCAAGTTTGGCCATGATGCCGGGATCAAGGTTCAGCACACCGGGATAGTTCATCATTTCGGCTAGACCGACGACCTTAGGATGGTTTCGAAATGGCAACAAATCTTCGATTTCAAGCTCTGCACCCGATGTTTCAAACCCGGTGGCCGGAACACAGGATGACAGATTGACCCGAATATCCATGATCGACCGTTCAGAACAATCAAGGAAATACCTGATCCCGTCAGCACCCAGAACATTGGCAATTTCATGGGGATCACACAAAACAGTGGTCACGCCATGGGGTAAGACGCAGCGATCAAATTCCAGCGGTGTCACAAGCGAGCTTTCGATATGAAGGTGGGTATCGATAAAGCCCGGTACGGCGAATTTCCCGGTGCAGTCAATCACGGTGTCGCCGTCATATTTGGCGTGGGTGCCGACAATCCGGTCGCCAACGATGGCGATGTCGGTTGTTGTGATCGCCCCGGTAATAACATCAAGCATCCCGATATTGCGCAGGACCAGATCAGCACGAACCTTGCCCTGACCGGCAAGAATGCATTTGCCAAGATGGGTTTGGGAAAGATCGGGATTGCTCATGATCGTGGTCCTTTGTTCTTTGATGCGTTTATGGTCCAAGAGTAACGCAATGGCGCAAGGATTGCCGTGCCTTTTTATGCTTTTCTGCGTTGAAACTGTGTTTGGGATTGGGGGAAGGCGGCGCAGCCTGATGTGATCCGGGGTACGGTTGCGGCGTGTGGGTGGACTGCATTGGTAATGCGCACCCTTGACCCCGGCTGTCTGCGTGCTAACTCTTGAGCGAATGCATAAGATGATTTTCAAGGATTTTTCATGAGCGAACAATCACAGCCGAGCTGGCATGGCACGACGATCCTGTCGGTGCGCAAGGGCAATGAAGTCGTGGTGGCCGGTGACGGTCAGGTGTCGCTGGGCCAGACCGTGATCAAGGGCAATGCGCGCAAGGTGCGCCGGATCGGCCAGAAAGGCGAGATTATTGTTGGTTTTGCCGGGGCGACGGCGGATGCCTTTACCCTGCTGGAACGGCTTGAAGCCAAGTTGGAACGTCATCCGGGCCAGACCATGCGTGCCTGTGTTGAATTGGCCAAGGATTGGCGCACAGATCGTTATCTGCGCAAGCTTGAAGCAATGATGGCGGTGGCGGACAAGGATGTGTCGCTGGTGCTGACCGGTCAGGGTGATGTGCTGGAACCTGAAGACGGCCTTATCGCTATTGGTTCGGGTGGTAATTATGCCCTTGCTGCGGCGCGGGCCCTGATTGATCTGGATCTGAGCGCCGAGGAAATCGCCCGCAAGGCGATGGCGATTGCCGGTGAGATCTGTGTTTATACCAACGGCAATGTAACTTTGGAAAAAATCGAGGATGCGAAATAAAGGTGCCTTTCGGGCCTGACATCGCATTTCCGTCGCAAGAATTAACGGATAAAATTTAAATGACCCAACATTTCAGCCCGCGCGAGATTGTTTCCGAACTGGATCGCCATATCATCGGTCAGAAAGATGCCAAGCGCGCCGTCGCGATTGCATTGCGTAACCGCTGGCGCCGCCAGCAGCTTGACGATGACATGCGTAATGAAGTGCTGCCGAAAAATATCCTGATGATCGGCCCGACCGGTGTTGGTAAAACCGAGATCGCGCGCCGCCTTGCCAAATTGGCCGAGGCACCGTTTATCAAGATCGAAGCCACCAAATTTACCGAAGTCGGTTATGTCGGGCGTGATGTCGAACAGATTGTTCGTGACCTTTTGGAAGTGTCGCTGGATCTGACGCGCGAAGCGATGCACAAAAAAGTCCGCGCCAAGGCCGAAATGCAGGCCGAGGAACGTGTTCTGGATAGTTTGGTCGGCGAAAACGCATCGGCCGATACCCGCCAGAAATTTCGCAAGATGCTGCGCGAAGGTGAATTACAGGACAAGGAAATCGAAATCCAGGTTTTGGAAAACAGCGGGTCCTCGATGCCAACCATTGATATTCCCGGCATGCCCGGCGCGCAGATGGGGATGCTTAACCTGTCAGATGTGTTTGGCAAGGCATTCGGCGGACAGACCAAGCCGAAACGCATGACCGTTGCCGAAGCGTTTGAACGCCTGATCGATGAAGAAGGCGACAAATTGCTTGATATGGACAAGGTCACCGCCGAGGCGATTGATAATGTTGAACAGAACGGCATTGTGTTCCTTGACGAGATCGACAAGATCACGGCGCGTTCCGAACGTGGTGGTGATGTCTCGCGCGAAGGTGTGCAGCGTGATTTGCTGCCGCTGATCGAAGGAACCAATGTTTCGACCAAGCATGGCACGGTTAAAACCGACCATATTCTGTTCATTTGTTCCGGCGCGTTCCATCTTTCAAAACCATCCGACCTTTTACCGGAATTACAGGGGCGCCTGCCGATCCGGGTCGAGTTGAAGGCCCTGACCGAGGAAGATTTCCGTCGTATTCTGTTGGAACCCGAAGCATCCCTGATCAAGCAATATATCGCCTTGCTGGGGACCGAGGACGTGACGCTGGAATTCACCGATGATGCGGTGGGGGAATTGGCGCGTATTTCGGCCAGTGTGAACGAAACCGTCGAAAATATCGGCGCACGTCGTTTGCATACGGTTCTGGAAAAGCTTTTGGATGAAATCAGCTTTACGGCGACAGACCGGGGGGGCGAAACGATTAAGATTGATGCTGATTACGTCCGTGAACAGGTTGATGGCCTTGCCAAGGATGCCGATCTTTCAAAGTTTATTCTGTAATCGAAATAATCGATTTCAGGTGTAATACAAGGCCAGCATTTCGGTGCTGGCCTTTTTCGTTGGATCGTCGCGCGGATTATGCCCGATGAAGGGTACGGATATTGTCGCTGGCCTTGGCGGGCAGATAGACGGTAAAGACCGACCCAACCCCCTGTTCGCTTTCAATCACCATAGTTCCGCGATGGCGTTGGACCAGATGTTTGACGATGGCAAGACCAAGGCCAGTGCCACCAACAGCGCGAGATCGCGCGGTATCAATGCGATAGAAACGTTCGGTCAGGCGCGGCAGATGTTCGCGTGCAATCCCGTCGGAATGATCGCGGATGGCGACGGCCAAAATTCGGTCATGGCGGAAACGGGCCAAGGCACCGGGCGGGTTTTTGGCCAGCGTAATCGATACTTCGATATTGGTTTTGGCATGGCCGTATTTTATGGCGTTTTCGACCAGATTGACAAAGACTTGGGTCATTTCCTTTTCCTCGCCAACAATGTCGGTGTTGTCGAGATTGCAGGAAATCTTGATTTCCATGCCTTTGGCCTCAGCCTTCATCAACAGAGTCTGGGCGACCTTGTCGATGACTTTGCCGACATCGCAATCATCAGAAGGCGGGGTATGTTCGTTTAATTCGATCCGGGCAAGTGATAGCAGGTCTTCGATCAGGTGTTGCATGCGCAAACCCTGATCGCGCATGACCGGCAGGAATTGACCCAGTGCATCGGGATCGTCTTTGGCCGGGCCTTCCAGCGTTTCGATAAAGCCCAGCAAAACCGAAAGTGGTGTGCGCAATTCATGCCCGGCATCGGTGGCGAAATCGGCCCGCATTTGTTCCAGTTTGCGAAGCTCGGTCAAATCCGAGAAGGACAGGACAAAATTCCGGTCCCCGGTTGCCGCCGGAAGACGCGCGGTCAGCACATCAAAATGATGATGTGCGTCACTGGCCAGCACAAATTCGGCATGTTTCATCTGTTCGCGTTCAGCCGCGACATCATCAAAGGCATCAAGCAGGATCGGGTCGCGGATAAAACGCGTCAGGTCGTGACCGGTTTCAAGGTTATGAAACAGCGATTTAGCAGCCCGGTTGAAACCGGTAATGACGCGCTGCCGATTGACCATAACCACAGGGTTGGGCAGGTGATCAAGGATTTCGGCATCGGTGCTGGTGCGGGTTTCAAGATCGGTAATGCGTTCCCGAAACGTATTGGCGATCTGGGTATAAAGCGATGAAAGTTCGGATGCGGCACTAAACGACAGATGTTGTGGCGGGGTGCCACGGAATTTATCGCGTAATGCAACGGCATAGCGGGCAACGCGGCGCAGATCGCCGAAATAGATGCGCAGAACTGTGGTACTGCCCAGCCATGCCAGAACAGCGCACAGGATTGCCGTGCCCCAGCCAAGAAGTTCCATTGCGGCAAGCACGATGAAAATCATGGCCGCAGGCAATGCAACCGCAAGTGCAGTTGTTAACAACTGGCTGAAACCCAATTGACGCTCCTGTTTCAGGTACCCGGTTTGGGACGTGTAAACCTATTTTAAAAATTTGGACTAAAATGATGATGCGCTGGTAAAGATCAAATAAAAGTTAGATGACAGTTTTCAAGCAACGGAAAAGCTTGAAGAAATACGTCGCCAACTAAGAGATCATACAAGTGTATAGGTCTATTTTGTCCAAAACTTTGTCAAAGAGTCACGCCGAACACGCCGCGTCGATTTCAATTTTTAGGATCGGATCAAAGGATTTCAGCCCCGTCATCAAAGCCAAGTCGCGGGCTGCGATCAAACAATTTTGATGGATCGCCATAGCCGATATTGAGCAGGAAGTTGCTTTTGATCGGAGTGCCGTCAAAGAATTCGGCATCGACCTTGGCATTGTCAAAGCCCGACATGGCGCCGCAATCCAGACCGACCGCACGCAGTGCCATGATAAAATAGCCAGCCTGTAGCGTTCCATTGCGAAATGCGGTGGCTGAAATTGCGGCTTCGTTGCCTGCAAACCATGATCTTGCATCGGCATGGGGGAAAAGTTGCGGCAGCTTTTCATAGAATTCCATGTCATGTGCGATGATCGCCGTTACCGGGGCGGCCATGGTTTTTTCAAGGTTACCTGCGGACAGGGCCGGTTTCAGGCGTTGCTTGGCCTCGGCTGATTTGATGAATGTAATGCGCATCGGTTCGCAATTGGCACTGGTCGGGCCCATAACCGTAAGGTCCCATGCCTTGTGCAGCAGGGCTGTTTCGACATCGCGATCCTGCCAGCCATTATGGGTACGAGCTTTGTAAAAAAGGGTGTCGAGCACGTCTGAGCTGAGCATTTTAAATCTCCGATAAAGCTGGGGTTGTGTCGGGCCTTGAATAGAATGTCCTAAAGTTAGGATGTGGGGGACTATACACAAGCGCAATGACGAAATTGTGGAAAAACAACTGGTTCGCTGATAGGTTCAGGGAAACGTAATCCCAAAGAAACGATAAAAATAATTGCTGTGGTTTTGGGGCTACAGTGACCAAGGAGTGGGGTCGCAAACGAGATGGATGTGGCAATGCAATCACAGACCAATGGGCAGCGCTATTTTGAAAATGGGGCGCGCCTGCATCGGATGCAGGGTCGTGGCATGTTTAAGTGTATGGTTTTTGGCGCGGCTTTTGCCGTTGGGCTAACATTTGGTCCATCGCTCAGTCTGGCGCAGGATGCCGGCAATACAAGCGTGACAGCAAATGACCAAGCCCCGACCGTGGATGGGGCAAAAGATACCGACGAGACCGGTGAAGGCACCAAAACGCCTGTTACCATGGAAAGTACGGACACGTCAGCCCGTTTCAAACAGGTGCCAACAGGTGATGCGACATCGGCTGTTGTGTTTATGTATCACCGCTTTGGCGAAATCGACTTTCCGTCAACCAATATCCGCAAGTCCCAATTCGAGGCCCATATCAACGAACTGACCAGTGGCAAATATACCGTAATCGGCGTGCCTGAAATTGTTTCAGCCCTTCAGAATGGCAAGGGTTTGCCCGATTATACGGTCGGGATTACCGTCGATGATGCCTATCGTTCAGTTTATGATGTGGCTTGGCCCGTGTTAAAAAAACATAATTTGCCGATGACGGTGTTTGTTTCAAGTGAACAGATCGATGCCGGTTATACCAATTACATGACCTGGGACATGTTGCGTGATCTGGTGAAGGATGGGGTTACCATTGGCGGTCATACCCAGCATCATTCGCATTTGCCCAGCCTGTCGATCGAAGATGCGAAAGCGGAACTGGCCCATTCCGCAGAACGGTTTAAGGCGGAACTTGGCTTTGTGCCTGATATCTTTGCCTATCCGTATGGTGAAGCCAGTGACGACGTGATCAAGCTGGTTCGTGAAGCCGGGTACAAGGCGGCCTTTGGCCAGCAAAGCGGCGCGATGAACGCGGAATCGGATATGATGTATCTGCCGCGTTTTGCCATGAATGAAAATTACGGCGAGCTGGAACGCTTTATTCTTGCGGCAGAATCCCTGCCACTACGTGTCAGGGATATAACCCCGTCCAATTATATGCTGGAACGAAATCCACCGGCTTTTGGTTTTACTCTTAAAGAAGCGGCGGCCAATATTGCCTGTTATCCGTCCGAGGGTGAATCAACCATGAACCGGCTGGGGGATGAACGGGTCGAGATCCGGCTGAAGAACCCGGTATCATCGGGGCGCTGGCGGATCAACTGTACCTCGATGGGGCCAAACGGGCGTTGGCGCTGGTTCGGGATGTTGTATACCGTTCCGTCATAAGCCTTTGATAATAAATTATAAAATGACGCTGCGGGATTTACGGTTCCGTGGCGTTTTTTTCTGATTGTTCTGGACGCTTGCGCAGGATCATAGGAGAAGGTAGGTTAACCACACTTGTTCAACGTAAATAATTGGTAACCACAGTGTTAGCTGGAAAAAATATCCTTTTGATCATCTCGGGCGGCATTGCTGCCTATAAGGTTCTTGAGGTGATTCGGCGGCTGCGCGACCGTGACATCAATATACGCGCCATCCTGACCAAGGGCGGGGCGGAGTTTGTAACCCCGTTATCTGTGGCGGCCCTTACCGAGAACAAGGTTTATCAGGATCTTTTTTCCCTGACGGATGAGGCTGAAATGGGCCATATCCGCCTGTCGCGCGAGGCTGACCTTGTTTTGGTTGCCCCGGCAAGTGCGGATATTTTGGCCAAAATGGCAACCGGTCAGGCCAGTGATCTGGCAACCACCGCCTTGCTGGCGACCAATAAGCGGGTTCTGATTGCCCCGGCGATGAATGTTGAAATGTGGAACCACCCGGCGACTCAGGCCAATATCGCGACCCTTGAAAGCCGTGGTGTGATGCGGATCGGCCCGTCGGCCGGGGATTTGGCCTGTGGTGAAGTCGGTTCGGGCCGATTGGCCGAACCTGTCGAAATTATTGCCGCGATTATTGATTTTCTGGAAGGTCAACCGGTTGGCAAGCCTTTGGCAGGCAAAAAGGCTGTGGTCACCAGTGGCCCGACGCATGAACCGATTGATCCGGTGCGCTATATCGCCAATCGATCATCGGGCAAGCAGGGCCACGCGATTGCAGGCGCCCTTGCCGCGGCGGGTGCCGATGTGACACTGATCAGTGGTCCGGTGGCCCTGCCCGATCCGGCGGGTGTGAATGTGGTGCGGATTGAAACCGCGCAACAGATGCTTGATGCTGTGCAGGCCGCCCTGCCGGCGGATATCGCCGTTTGTGCGGCTGCCGTTGCCGATTGGCGTGTGGCCGATGAAGCCGGGCAGAAGCTTAAGAAAGACGGATCAGGACGGATCCCGGATCTGAAGCTTTCGGAAAATTCCGATATTTTGGCAACCATCAGCAAGGTCGGGCCGAACCGACCGGGGCTGGTTATTGGTTTCGCTGCCGAAACGGAAAATGTTATCGCCCATGCGCGCGCTAAACGGGTGCGTAAGGGATGTGACTGGATATTGGCCAATGATGTGGCACCGGGAACCGGCACTTTTGGCGGTGACGAAAATGAAATCTGCCTGATTTCCGGTGAAAATGCTGCAAGTGATGAAGTCTGGCCGCGTCAAGATAAGGCCGGTGTGGCGCGTGCACTTGTGCTGCGTATTACCCGGCATTTCACCTGATATTGAATGATGTACTGGCTTGTGCGGGCGAATGCCAAAGCCAAAGCACGGCCCAGAAAAGTGAAGACAAGGACCTTTGATGACGCGTTTGACTGTTAATCTGAAACAATTGCCCCATGGTGCGGATTTTCCGTTGCCTGATTATGCCACCGAACAATCGGCGGCCGTTGATTTGCAGGCAGCGATTAACGATACGCTTGTGATTGAAGCGGGCAAACGCGCCATGATTGAAACCGGCATTGCCATTGCCCTTCCGGCCGGGTTCGAGGCACAGGTACGTCCGCGTTCGGGACTGGCGGCGAAAAATGGCATTACGGTATTGAATAGCCCGGGCACAATTGATGCGGATTACCGTGGCGAGATCAAGGTGATCCTGATCAATCTTGGTGATGATGCCTTTACGATTGAGCGCGGTATGCGTATTGCCCAGCTTGTGGTCGCACCGGTGACCCAGGTGGCGTGGAATGCGGTTGCTGATCTTGATGAAACGGCGCGCGGTACTGGCGGATTCGGATCGACTGGTGTTGCGGCACCGTCAGGTAAAACCGTCTGATTTTGGAAATTTTTGTCGGGAACTGGCAATTTTCGATGCTCTGTTAACTCTGACAATGATGGGTCCCAATGTTTCCGGGGGGATCACCGGGGCCGAAAGGGGAGTATGAAAGAGACGATGTTAAAGCTGTCAAAAAAGATGCTGTTTGCCATCGAGGCGGTGGTGGATATTGCCTATAACGCGGCGGGTGAGCCGGTGCAAAGCCGCGATATCACCGCGCGTCAGGGCATTCCGAAACGCTATCTTGAGCAGACTCTGCAACAGCTGGTGCGTGCCGATATTCTGGTGGGTGTACGCGGTCCGCGCGGCGGATATCGTCTGGCGCGGGAACGTCGGCGTATCACGCTGGCCGATATTGTGTCGGTCATCCGATCAATGGAAACATCAGATGACCCGATCGAAGATCCGGCTGGCTCGCCACTGGGCAAAGAAGTCGTGCGGCCATTATGGCGTGAACTTCAGGATGAAATGATGGTGGCGCTGACCAGGATCACGGTCGAAGATCTGTGCAATCGCGCCCGTGATGCGGGCCTGCGCAGCGGGATCGAGGAATCACCGGATTTCATTATTTAATCGTCTGAACCGATCGCGGATTATTGTATCGTAAAACAACAAGAATCCGCTGCGGTTCACACCTAATGCACAAGTATCTGGAAGCCAGCCAAAATAGAATTTGCGTAAAAATTGTTTAACTCCAATTCATTTAGGTGTTAAACAAGGTAAATACAAATTCCAAATGTGATTGGTTTTAAATTACAAAAATTGCGAGGAAAACATGACTGAGTTTCGCGGCAAGATTTACGACAGCATCATCGACACCATCGGTGCGACGCCTCTGGTTCGTCTTTCCCGTCTGGCAGCGGCCGAAGGTGTGAAGGCCGACCTGATTGGCAAGCTTGAATTTTTCAATCCGCTGGCCTCGGTCAAGGATCGTATCGGTCTTGCAATGATTGATGATGCGGAGAAATCCGGGCGCATCAAACCGGGAGCAACCCTGATTGAGCCAACGTCGGGCAATACCGGCATTGCTCTGGCCTTTGTTGCTGCGGCCAAGGGGTACAAATTGATCCTGACCATGCCGGAAAGCATGTCGTTGGAACGTCGTAAAATGCTGATGCTGTTGGGGGCAAAGATTGATCTGACCCCGGCGGCCAAAGGCATGAAGGGCGCGGTTGCACGTGCCGAAGAACTGGTTGCCGAAATTGATGGCGCAATCATGCTTCAGCAGTTTGAAAACCCGGCCAATCCGGAAATTCATCGCACGACAACGGCGCAGGAAATTATCAAGGATACCGCAGGCAAGGTCGATATCTTTGTTGCCGGTGTTGGCACGGGTGGTACCCTGACCGGGGTTGGTGAAGCGCTGAAAATACATAATCCGAAGATTCAGATTGTTGCGGTCGAACCCGAAGACAGCCCGGTTATTTCCGGTGGTGCACCCGGCCCGCATAAAATTCAGGGTATTGGTGCCGGTTTCATTCCGGGCAATTTGCATACTGATGTGATCGACAAGGTCATGACGATTGGTAATGAAACCGCCTTTGCCACCGCCCGCAAACTGGCCAGCATCGAAGGTCTGCCAACCGGCATTTCGTCAGGTGCGGCTGTTGCCGCCGGGATCGAGCTGGGCCAGCTTCCGGAAAACGAAGGCAAACGCATTGTGATCATCGTGCCGAGCTTTGCCGAACGTTATCTTTCGACCCCGTTGTTCGAAGGTTTGCAGTAATTCGGGTTTCGTTGTTGGATGTAATTTGGAAAGGCCCGGAATTTTCCGGGCCTTTCCTGTCTGTGCCATGCACGCTATATGCAATAGCAAACCTGTTTCGATCCGGATGAAAGAAGCCCCCGCGTGAGTGATTTTGATTTCAGCGAAAACGAAGTGCAACGTTATGCTCGGCACATTGTCCTTAAAGAGGTCGGTGGCACCGGCCAGATGAAGCTGAAACGCGGGCGTGTTTTGATTGTCGGGGCTGGCGGGCTTGGATCGCCGCTTGCGATGTATCTGGCGGCGGCCGGGGTCGGGACTATCGGGATTGTTGATGCCGATATTGTCGAACTTTCCAATTTGCAGCGCCAGATCGCGCATGGCATGAAGGACCTTGGCACGCCCAAGGTTGAAAGTGCGAAATCAACCATGTTCGATATGAATCCCGAAATTACCGTGCAAACTCATAATCAGCGTCTTGATGTCTCCAATGTGATGGATTTGATTGCTGATTATGACGTGATTGCCGATGGATCGGATAATTTTGAAACGCGATTTTTGCTAAACGATGCCTGTTACTTTGCAGGCAAAACGCTGGTGTCTGGCGCAGCCCTTCGTTTTGACGGTCAGGTATCGACCTTTAAGGCGCATCTGGGGGATCCGCATCCGTGTTATCGCTGTATTTATCATGCGCCACCGCCACCAGATGCCATTCCATCCTGCGCGCAGGGCGGGGTTTTGGGATCGGTCGTGGGCATGATCGGCGGTATTCAGGCAACTGAAATTCTGAAAGAATTGATGGGGATCGGCGATGGCCTGTCTGGCAAGCTTGTAATTGTCGACGCTCTTGGCGCATCCTTTCGCAAGATAAAAGTCCCGCGTGACCCGGGTTGTCCGCTTTGTTCCGAAAACGCCAGCATCAAGGATTTGTCCATTCATGAGCACTGAGATCGCCAATCAGAATGAAAGCCCCAGAAAACTATCGCTGGTGGTGTTTTCCGGTAGCTTTGAAAAAGTTCATTACGCACTCGTAATGGCGTCAGCAGCGCTCGCATCCGGGCGCGAAGTGACCCTGTTTTTTACAATGGAAGGTTGCCGCGCGGTTCTTGCACCATCGGGTTGGCGCCATTTGCGTACCGATGCTCAGGGGGCGACGGCGACCTCAATTGATCTAAGTTATTCCCAGCGTGGCATTGGCACATTCGAGGAATTGCTGTCGGCCTGTGTTGCATTGAACGCTAAATTCATGGTCTGCGAGATGGGCCTGCGGGCGCTTGGTCTTGAAAATGATGCCAAACGTGAAGAGCTGGCGATTGAAACCGGCGGGGTTGTGACCTTTTTGAACGATGCCAGGCAAAACGGCGAAATGCTGTTTATCTGAGGCATTCTGCTGTGTTCAAGGCAGCGTAATTTCAAGATTGGCTGTGGAATGCCATGACTTTGCTTTGAGTTTCGGTCAGGTTACGCAGTGTTTGCGGGCATGGCACCTGTGATACGGGTTTTGTATCTGTCAGCCTGCCAAAATCCTGATGCCTAATCCCGCCAGACAAATGCCGACACCCCGTTCGACCCATCCCTTGATTGCGGCAATGCGTGCCTGCACCGCTGGCAGGGTCAGGGCGATGGCGACCAGCGCGAACCAGATCATGTGACAGGCAGCGATATAAAACCCGTATCCGACCTCGACCCATACCGGGGTATCGGGCGAAATCACCTGACTGAATAGCGAGACGATGAACAACATCGTCTTGGGATTTAATGCATTGCAGGCAAATCCAACCCAGAACGCCGATCCGTTTCGGTTTTGATCGGTGCTCGGGGCAATGATGCCTTGTGTGGTGCTTTGATTGATCGCTGCTGTGTGAGAGACGGTGACTGACGCAAAGATTTCTGACCCGTCGGACACTTTTTTTGCTGTTTGTCGTGTCGTGTTGTGCCCGTTGTTTTTAATCGCATGACCGACACAGCCCTTTGCAAGTTTTTTGATATCGGGCCACAGAGCCGAGCATCCCAGCCAAATCAGATAGGTCGCACCAAGATAGCGCAATGATGTCAGCACCCAGATGTTGCTGGCAAACACCACGCCCAACCCGATTAGGGTATAGGCCAGATGAACCGAAACGCCACTGCCGATCCCGATGGCGCAGAGCACCCCGGCGCGACGGCCACGCGCAAGTGCGATGCGTGTGACCATGGCGAAATCGGGGCCGGGGCTTATGACAGCAAGAACGGTGATGATGGCAACGGCGATGATTTCCATCTCGGCAATGGCGGGCATGGTTGTGATCCTTGATCTGTGAGGAGATTCAGTATCAAACTGGATCTATCGCCAGAAAATCGAAAAATAATGGGATATTTCGTGAGTAATATTCACAGAAAACGCAGCCTGCCACCGCTTGCTGCCTTGCCCGCATTCGAGGCCGCCGCCCGGCACCAAAGTTTTTCACGTGCGGCGGAAGAATTGCATCTGACCCATGGGGCGATCAGCCGCGCAGTCGCACAAATCGAGGAACGGTTGGGTGTTGATCTGTTTGTTCGGCGTAATCGGCGGGTTTGGTTGACGCCCGCGGGGGAACGGCTTTTAAAGGCGACGGTGTTGGTATTGGACGGGCTTGATAGCACGGTTGAGGAAATCCATCGCCATGATGGTACATCACCGATTTTATCAGTTTCGTGTGAGCCAAGCCTTGCAATGCGTTGGCTGATGCCACGGCTTGGGGCGTTTCGCGACGCCAATCCGGATCTGAATATCGATTTGCGACCGGCAGGCGGCCCGGTTGATTTACTGGCCGAGGGATGTGATGTGGCAATTCGCCGTGCTGATTTCGGTATTGCCGAGGATTACGACGTTACCCGCTTGTGGCCGGAATTTGCCGGGCCGGTTTGTGATCCACAATGCTGGAAGACCATTCTGGCATGCGATTTATCCAATGCCAGATGGCTGCATAGCCGCACCCGGCCCGATGCCTGGGAGGTCTGGAAACGCGCCAGCGGATGTGAGGCCAGCCCGGCCAGCGAGCAATATTTCGATCATTTCTTTTTTGCACTTCAGGCGGCGGTCAACCGGCTGGGAACAGCGATCGGGCCTTTGCCGCTGGTTTATGATGATCTGGCGGCCGGGCGTTTGATAGCGCCGCATGGCATGGCCCCGACCGGATATGATTATGTCTTGATTACGCTGGATCGCCCCGGTCGTGATCCGCGTATTTTGCGATTCTTTGACTGGTTGATGGGTGAGGCCAAAGGGATGGAAGACGGAATGCTGCCATCGGTCTGAGCGAAGCACCCGGTTTGCCGGATCGGATGTGGTCGGGCCAGATGGTGGAACAATGGGCGAATGCGGCGCGTTTTGGAATGTATCTGAAACAGATTGAGCTGCAGATTGGATTTGGGCATGACCGATCTTCCCTATTTCGCGAATGTTGAAAGCTATTTCGATATTGGTGTGATTGATATGATTTTGCGGCTATGTGCGGCGACTGTAATAGGCATGGTGATTGGTTTAAATCGCGATGTGAATGGCAAGCCAACCGGGATGCGCACATTGGCCCTTGTCGCATTGGGAGCCGCTGTTGTGTCGGTCGTCGCGGTGCATTTTCAGGATTTGATTGATCATCCAGATGCCCTGTCGCGTGTTGTTCAGGGTATTTTACAAGGGGTTCTGACCGGTATCGGGTTTATTGGTGCCGGGGTTATTTTACATCAGCCAAAAAGCATGTCGGTCAGTGGTTTGACAACAGCAGCAACCGTCTGGATCACGGCGGCCCTTGGTATTGCCTGTGCCTTGGCGGCCTGGCATATCGTGGTGATCGCCACGGTTTTGACCTTGGTTGTGTTGATTGCCCTGAAACCGGTTGAATTGATGTTGGTACGTGTTCTGAGCAGCAAGGACCGGGCCGAAAACCTGAAACAGCAGAACCAAGGCCGGGGTTAGGTGGAAATTCAGGTTTAAGCGCATTTAAGCGCGGGTGGGTCCCTAGAAATCCTCGCCCTCGCGGAAGGCGGCAAGATCATCGATCCGGCGATAGGGCAAAAGTGTTTGCAGTTGTTCTGCCGGGGTGCCGGTCATCAGGCTGTGCAGATGTTCTGACAGGACTTTGCCGACCTTGCGTTGTGGCTGGTAATAATAGGCCAGTTTTTGTTTGGACAGCATGCGGAACGGCATACCGCCAAACCCGACAACGCCAATACCATCACGAATTGTATCCATATCCAGTTCCATTAAGGCCTCAAGCGCGCCGATCATGGTCATCTGGCTGGCGCACACCACCGCAGTTGCATCGCGGCGATTGGTGAACAGGCGGGTGGTTGCTTCGCGTGCTGCCCGCACGGAAACATCCGAACTCATCCAGATCAGGCTTTCGGGGTTTAGTCCGGCATCGACCATGGCGCGCTTTGCACCACGTTTGCGATAGCCAAAAAAGGTTAAATCATCGCGCGGATCGATCATCGCGATGATGCGATGGCCATCGTCAATCAGGCGTTTGACAGCATCATAAGCCGCCTGTTCATCATCATGATCGACAAAGGCATGTGGGGTTAAAAGTTCGGTTCGGCCAAAACTGACAAAGGGGAAGTCATGTTGCAGGCAGTATTTGGCGCGGCTGTCCTGAAGGGTGGTGCGTGAAAATACCACCGCATCGGCCATGCGTTGGGTATGGACGCGCCTGACCGGATCAAGCGGGTCTTCGGTGCTGGTTTGCGCCAATACGACCAGCGAGTAACGATCAGCCTCCAGCCCGCGTGCAAGACTTTCGACCTGGGCCAGAAAGCCCGGATCGCCGTAATCGCCGACTTCCGGGGAATACAGGATCGAGCAGACCTGCATGGTTTTTCCGGTGCGCAACATCACACCACGCGCATCGGGTTGATAACCGATTTCCTTGGCGGCGGCCTTGACCTTGGCGATTGTGTCGGGTTTGACCTCTGGCCCGTCTTTTAATGCGCGCGATACCGTCGTGACAGACAGGCCAAGGCGGTCGGCGATGGTGCGTAGGTTCGGGCGCGAAGTTGACATACAGGGGTCCGTTTATTTTAGAGACAGGACAATCTAGAGCATGATTCGTGAAATATGAACCATGCTCTGACTGTCGGCGTGTGATTAAGGCAGTGCGTTGCTTTCAATCACGCGACGCATGAAGTCATAGGATGCCTTGGGCGTGCGTTTTTGGGTGGTGTAATCGACATGCACCAGCCCAAACCGTTTTTCATAGCCATAGGCCCATTCGAAATTATCAAGCAGTGACCAAGGCATATATCCTTGAATATTTGCGCCTTCGCCGGTGGCCCGAATGATTGCGCCAAGATATTCGGTGTAATAAGCGATGCGGTCCTGATCATCAATCAGGCCATCATTGCCGGGAATGTCGATAAAGGCGCCGCCATTTTCGGTCACAAAGGTCGGCGGGTTGCCATAGTTATCCTGAAGGATTTTCATGGTGCGATAAAAACAATCGCCATCAATCGCCCAGCCCATTTCCGTACGGCGGAAATATTTCGGCGGTTCAGCATGTTTGAATGGCCATGCACGACTGTCGGCGGCTTCGACATAGCTTGGGAAATATTGGTTCAGGCCTTGAAAATCGACTTTGGTTTTGATGGCTTCAAGATCACCATTCCGAATGTGGGGTTCCATGCGGTCCAGAATCAGATTGGGATAGCGACCGTGATAAACCGGATCAAGGAACACGCCGTTCCATTTGGCTTCGAACAGGTCAACCAGATGGGCGTCCTGTTCGCGGCGATGCGGAAGGGTATAGCCCTTGTGCATCGGTAAAACAAAACCGACCGGCGCATCGGGGTAATGTTGTTTGATCACACGGGTTGCACGGGCATGGCACATATTCAGATGGTGGGCGACGCGCATGGCGGCACGTGGATCGGTGATGCCCGGTGCATGGCGGCCTTCTTCATGGCCGACCCAGGCGACGACATTGGGTTCGTTAAACGTTACCCATGATTTCACCCGGTCGCCAAAACGCGTGACAAGCAATTGGGTATAATCGCCAAACCAGTCAACGATATCGCGGTTGGTCCAGCCGCCCCGATCCTGCAATGCCTGTGGCAAATCCCAGTGATACAGGCATAGCCATGGATCAAGGCCACGTTCGAGCATGCCATCAATGAGTTGGTCATAGAATGCCATGCCGGTTTCATTGATCTTGCCGGTGCCATCGGGCATGACGCGTGGCCACATGATCGAAAATCGGTAATGCTTTGCACCGAGTCCCTTGATCAGGTCGAGATCTTCGGCCCAGCGATGATAGTGATCGCAGGCAATGCTGCCATCATCCCCATTGGCAACCCGGCCCGGCGTGGCACAATAGGTGTCCCAGATGCTGGGGCCGCGGCCATCATCGGCGGCACCGCCTTCGATCTGATAGCTTGAGGTCGATACACCCCAGCGGAAATCGTCGGGAAAAGGTTTGGTCATGTTCGCTTCCTTGCCCTGTCATGGATCGCGTTCGTTGGTGAATCCAAAATCGTAACGTTTCGGAAATTTCGGCAAAAAAATAATGCCGGATTGATTTCGCCTTATTATGGGCTGGTTTTGTTGATTGACAAGAGCGAATAAAGCGCCTATCAAAAAAATCGAAACGTTACGAATTTTCGGCCATTTAAGAAGTCGGGCGCGAACGTATCCATTAGGGAGGACATCCGTTATGAAGAAATTTTCCAAGGTCGCCGCACTCGCGACATTTCTGAGTGCCAGTGTATCTGCCGGTGCGCTTCACGCCCAAACCGCCGAAGTTTTGCATTGGTGGACATCGGGCAGTGAACAGGCCGCATTGGCCGAAGTTCGCAGTGCGTTTGAAGCGCAAGGCGGCACATGGGTCGATACGCCAATTGCCGGTGGCGGTAATGCCCGCGCGGCGGCTGTCAATCGCATGTTGGGGGGGGATCCCGCCACGGTTTTCCAGTTTTCCATCGGGCAGCAATTGCGCGAATTGGCCGATCAGGGCCTTTTGGCCAATGTGAATGCAGTGGCCGAGGAAGAAGACTGGGACAATAAATTGCCGCCGCTGATTGTTAAGGCGGCGAAATATGATGGCGATTATATTGCCGCGCCGATCAACATCCACGGCGAAAACTGGATGTTCTTTAATAAGGCGGCGCTTGAAAAAGCCGGTGTCGAGGTGCCGAAAAGCTGGCCCGAATTCATCGAGGCGGCCAAGAAACTTGAAGATGCCGGGGTGATACCGATTGGTCTTGGCGGACAGCCATGGCAGGAACGCATCATGTTCAATAGCGTCCTTCTTGGCGTTGGTGGACGTGATTTCTATGCCAAGATTTATAGCACGCTTGATGACGATTTGCTGGCGTCCGATACCATGCGCAAGGTGTTTGAAACCTTTGCGGCATTGAAACCTTTTGTCGATGAATCAAGCCCCGGACGTAATTGGAACGAAGCGACCAATATGGTCATTCGCGGCGATGCGGCGTTTCAGTTCATGGGGGATTGGGCCAAGGGTGAAATCATTGCTGGCGGAGTCGAGCCGGGTACCACGGTTGGTTGTGCTTTTGCCCCGGCAATTGATACCGCCTATATCATGACGGTGGATGCGTTTGCATTTTCTGCCATTGATGATGACGACGCCATTGCTGCTCAGCAAAAAATGGCCCATGTCATGCTTGAGCCGGACGTACAGATCGCCTTTAACAAGAAAAAAGGCTCGATCCCTGCCCGTCTCGACGTCCCGGCTGATAGTTTTGACGCCTGTGCCCAAATGGCGATTGCCACCCTTCAGGATAAGAAAACCCATCTGGTCAGTACCGGACTTTTCGGTGTGCCAAGTGCGGTTTCCGGCGCAATTGATGACAGCATCTCGAATTTCTGGAACAGTGCTGACATGAGCCCGGAAGAGGGTCAGGAACAATTCCGTCAGGCGATTTCCTACGCCAAGTAAGGCGGCTGGAAAGACACGACTTTGCAGGTGCGCCGCTGTTGATTGCAGCGGCGCTTTTCCAAAGAAGCGAGAATATTCATGGCCGAACCGGCACAAGGTGCGTTGAAACCTTCGCATGACGGCAGGCGGCGCTGGCGTCCGCAATGGACCGCCAAAATGGCGTTGATCCCTGCGATGACGATCACCATCGTCTGTTTCTATGGCTTTATCATCTGGACTTTTGTGATCTCGCTGACGCGGTCGCGTCTGTTGCCGGTCTATAAATTTACCGGGTTTGATCAATATATACGCTTGTTCGCCAATGAACGTTGGTGGACGGCAATGCAAAATCTGGCAATTCACGGATGCCTGTTTATCGGTGGCTGTGTTGTTTTTGGCTATTTGCTGGCGATCCTGATTGACCGCGGCATCAAGGCCGAAGGCATGTTTCGCACCATTTTCATGTTGCCGCTGTCGATGTCATTCATCGTGACCGGGGTGATTTGGCAATGGGTGATGAATCCGGGGCTTGGATTGCAGGATGCGATACGTGAACTCGGCTGGACCACGTTTGAGTTCAACTGGATCGTACGTCAGGATCGGTCGATCTATACGCTGGCGATTGCCGGGGTCTGGCAGCAGGTCGGGCTGTGCATGGCGCTGTTTTTGGCCGGGCTTCGCAATATTGATCCCAATATCTGGAAGGCATCCCGGGTCGATGGCATTCCGGTTTGGCGGGTCTATTTTCATATCATAACACCAATGATGCGAACCGTGTTCTTTACGGTATTTATCTTGATGAGCGCGATTGTCATGAAGGCCTTTGACCTTGTTGTCGCGCTGACCGGCGGGGGGCCGGGATTTTCGTCTGATTTGCCAGCCCGGTTTGTTGTCGATCATATTTTGAACCGTCAGGAACTTGGCCTTGGTGCGGCGGGTGCGTTTGTTTTGCTGTGTACCGTGATTGCGGTGATTTCGCCCTATATCCATTTTGAACTGCGCAAAGAGCGCGGCGGGCGGGGGCATTGATCATGCTGCGCTATAATAAAATTGCCCTTTATGGTCTGCTTGGCGTTGCCGCCGTCCTGATCCTTGCGCCGGTTTTCATCATGGTTTCGACATCGTTGAAATCAATGGATGAAATCCGCAACGGTAGCATTTTTACCCTGCCGGTTGATCCGGGGTTTGGCGCCTGGGGCAAGGCATGGTTTGGCGATTGCGCCAAGACGCTGGGTGAAAAATGCGGTGGGTTGTCTTCATCGTTTCTGACCTCGGTCAAAATCGTTATTCCCGCCCTGTTCCTGTCAGTCGGGTTGGGGTCGGTAACCGGTTATACGCTGGCAGTATGGAAGATGAAGGGCGCCAATATCATGTTTGCCGCCCTTTTGGTTGGCATGTTCATCCCGCCGCAGGTCACCCTTTATCCGTTGATTATTATGGTGCGCGAGCTGGGGATATTTGGATCTATCCCGGGGCTTGTTTTGGTGCATGTCATTTGGGGTGTTGCCTTTACCACCATGATGTTTCGCAACTTTTTCAAAACAGTACCGCAAGATTTGCTGAAAGCTGCCCGGATTGACGGGGCCGGTTTCTGGCCGTTGTTCTGGTATGTGATGTTGCCGCTTTCATTGCCGATTCTGGGTGTCGCGATGATTTTGCAATTTACCTATATCTGGAACGATTTCCTGCTGGGTCTGACGTTTGGCGGGCGGTCCGGGCAACCGATGACGGTCGCACTGAATAACCTTGTCGGATCGCAATTCGGCGAGAAGGAATACAATGTCAATATGGCTGCCACCATGCTTACGGCCCTGCCGACCTTGGCGGTTTACCTGTTGTCGGGGCGGTTGTTTGTGCGCGGTATCGCCGCGGGTGCAGTGAAAGGATAGCAGGATATGAATGGCGTTGAATTGCGCGGTGTGACCAAGGCCTATTCCGGCCTAACCGTGATGGAAAACATCAATCTTGAAATCGAAGACGGTGCCTTTCTTGTGCTGTTGGGGCCATCGGGATGTGGCAAATCGACCCTTTTGAACATGATTGCCGGGCTTGAACCGGTAACGGATGGATCCATCCATATTGCCGGGCGCGATGTAACAGCACTTGAACCTGATGAACGCGATATTGCGATGGTGTTTCAGTCCTATGCGCTTTATCCGACGATGTCGGTGCGCCGGAATATCGGTTTTGGTCTTAAGATGCGGGGTATGCCAAAGGCCGATATCGACAAGCGCGTTGGTGAGATTGGCGAACTTTTGCAGATCAGTCCGTTGCTGGATCGCAAGCCATCACAATTGTCAGGCGGGCAGCAACAGCGTGTGGCGATTGGCCGTGCCTTGGTACGGGAACCATCGGTATTCCTGTTTGACGAACCGTTATCAAACCTTGATGCCAAACTGCGTGCGGATATGCGGGTTGAGTTAAAGCGCCTGCATGAACGGCTTGGCCGGACAATTGTCTATGTTACCCATGATCAGATCGAAGCCATGACGCTGGCGACCCGTGTTGTGGTTCTGGATAAGGGACATATCCAACAGGCCGATACTCCGGAAAATGTGTATCGCCGACCGGCCAACCGGTTTGTAGCAAGCTTTGTCGGCGCCCCGACGATGAATTTCATGGATGGGAAGCTGGTTCAATACGGCGATGGCATTGCCTTTGACGGCGGTATGGGGCAATTGCCAATGGCAGGTTTGCCGGCAAAGGCCAGGGATTTGATTGGCCAGTCGATTACACTGGGTGCGCGCCCCGAGCATCTGATGTTTGATGATACCGGGGTCAATGCCCGTGTGTTGCTGGCCGAGCCGACCGGACCGGATCAATACGTTCGCCTGACCGTGGCCGGAACTGAGGTGACTGCGCGCACCGGACCGGAACAGCAGTTTAAATCTGGCGGCGATGCCCGGATCATGGTGGATGGGGCGCGTGTATCGTTGTTTGATCCGCAAAGCGGGCGGGCAATGCTTTAGGCACAAGACATTAGAAACAAGATACAAGACAGGCTTCGTCTTCAACAGTAACACGGCATCGGATTTAAAAGATGCCGTGTTGCTGTTATCATTTCAGCATGCTTTGCGGTAAAGAGCTGTCGGAAAACAGCGGGTATTTTTTGCGCGCATCGGGCAATTGATAGTGCCACCATTCATGATCGTAATATTCAAAACCGGCACTGACCATGATCGCCAGCAGCAGAAAACGGTTGGCTTCGGCGGTTTTTGAAAGTCCGTCCGCCCCGTGATTGGACCGGGTATGCATTTCATCAAACCCTGCCCCCATATCCAGTTCCTTGCCGTTTGCGTCCAACAGCGTTAGATCAATGGCGACACCACGGCCATGTGGCGATCCAAGATCGGGATTGGCGATGAAATCGGGATTGGGTGTATGGTTCCAAAGAGCTCGCTGGGCTTCTTGTGGACGGAAAGCATCCAGAACGCGTATGCGTTTTCCATGACGTCGTGCCATGGCGATCGCCTTTTTCAGGCAGTCCGCCGCATCGCGATGCAGATAGCAGGCAGGCCGTGAATAAATTGGTGCCCCGGTGAAGTTGCGATCCGTGGCATAGACGATATCGATGTCGACATCATATTCTTGTGGCGTAATTTCGACCAGCGCCATTGCCGGAGGCCCCCTGTTCTTGTCGTTTACCGATTACATCAAAAAAATGCTGACCGGTCAGTTGCGTGGCAATTCCCATAGCGCAGATCCGACCGCACCGCAAATGTCATCCGGGGTTGTTGAAAAAACCGGCCCGACCCTGCTTGCCATTGATACGGCGTCAACGGCGCTTTCAACCGCAGTGCTGATCAATGGCGAGGTCAAGGGCGAGCTTTATGAAGATATGGAACGTGGTCAGGCCGAACACCTGATGGGGTTCATATCCGAAAGCCTGAGCCAGGCCGGGATTACTTTTGACGAGGTTGACGGGATCGCTGTGACGGTTGGGCCGGGGGCCTTTACCGGTATGCGCATCGGTCTTGCCACCGCACGCGGCCTTGGCCTTGCGCGGAAGATTCCGGTGGTTGGGGTCAGTTCGTTAGAAGCCGTGGCATATGGTGTTTCGGAACGCGATCAGCAGGGGCGCAATATCCTTGTTGCACTTGATAGTAAACGAAACGAGATTTTCGCCCAGGCGTTTGATAGTAAAAAACGCCCGTTGAGTACGGCTGAATGCGTTGCGCCGCGTCAGGCGCTGATGATGGCGCCACCCGGTGATACGGTTTTGGCCGGTGATGCGACTGCGCGCCTTTTAACGGCTGCTGCCCATGCCCCGGATGCGTTTTATGACTGCACTGCACCCGGATTGCCGCGTGCGGGCAATGTCGCGCGGATTGCGGCCGGGCGTTGGGGGACGGATGAAAACCTGCCGCCAGTACCATTATATTTGCGTGCACCCGATGCGCGCCGGATCGAAGATCAGGGACCAGCCAAGAAAAAACCGCTAAAATCCAGATTTACCAAAAACAACCTTCCGGCCAAGAACAAATGAGCTCCGAGTCCCGCGTTCCAAAATTTGCCAACGAGATTGAAATCATCCCGCTGACCGCGGCATTTTGCGCGGTGGCAAGTGCCCTTCATACCGACGGCTTCGAAGATCACTGGTCCGAGGACGAGATGATTGCCTTGCTGGATGTGCCCGGTGCTTTTGGGTTTTTGGCATTTGCGCCGGGGAACGATGCGGAAAACCAGCTTGATATACCGCTTGGTTTTATCCAGATGCAGACGGTTCTGGACGAGGCCGAAATCAATACCATTGTCGTTGCCAAACAGGCCCGCAAATGCGGGGTTGCCCGAAAGTTGCTGTCTGCGACATTTGATCGGTTGCGCGAAACCGGGATCGGACGGGTTTTATTGGAAGTTGCCGATGATAATACATCGGCGATTGCGCTTTATCGGCACAACGGTTTTGTCGAAATTGGCCGACGTAAACAATATTACCGTCGAAAATCCGGCCGTTCTGTCGATGCACTTGTTATGGAGCGCGATCTTGGCCTGTGTGTTTTGGGATGGGATCGTTGATGCAAGCTGGACGCATTCAGTTTTTTATATCCACATCAAATGTGTGGTTTTGAGCATCAAGCTGTTATAGTCTAAGCCACGATGATGACAGGCCGAACTGATTTCAGGTTTTTTGTATCGTTAACCGATATGTGTTTGGCGTGTTGGCAAGTTCGACAAGATCGATAATGGTGTCGCCCATTTCGGTGACAGAGCGCGGAACGTTTTTAAGCGGTTCGCCAGCGCCCAGTGTGACTTCAAGCACTTGACCCTGTGTCATGGTTTCCAGTTTCAGGCGGGTGCGAACAAAGGTCATTGGACAGACATCGTTTGTAATGTCGATCTTGTAGTCGGGTGTGATGTCATCCATATGTTGTCTCCTGAACGGGCCCCGAAAACGTGAAGTAGCGTTTCATTGGGCAGGAGGCAAGCCAGAGAGAACAAATTATCGCGAATTGTACCTTGCGATATGTGTCAGTTTTCTCGATATTTAGCCCACGAGAGAGCAAAAGCCTGGGGAGCACCCCGGGTTGGGGACAGGCGGAACCGGAAACGAGAAAAAGACTATGCTTGCAGAATCAACCATCGAGCAGAAGTGCATCGACGCGGGTCTGAAAATGACTGGCCAACGTCGGGTGATTGCCCGGGTCCTGTCGGACTCCGAAGACCATCCCGATGTGGAACTGGTTTATCGCCGGGCAACGGAAATTGATCCGAAGATTTCGATTGCAACCGTTTATCGGACCGTTCGTCTTTTTGAAGAGGCGAATATTCTTGAAAAACACGATTTCGGCGATGGCCGTGCGCGTTACGAGGAATTGACCGAGGAACATCACGACCACCTGATCGATATGCGGTCTGGTAAAGTGATCGAGTTTTCGAACGAAAAAATCGAAAAGCTTCAGGAAGAGATCGCTCGCGAGCTTGGTTTCAAGCTTGTCGGTCACCGATTGGAACTTTACGGCGTCCCCGCGAAGGACGAAAAGTAACCGTTTTCTGACGGAATGGTTGCAAAAAACCAAGATTTAAGCCACCCGTTCGTCGCGAGCGGGTGGCTTTTCATATTCCTGTTACGCGTTCTTAACAAAGCCTTCACTCGCCCTTAACGCAAATCTTGCGCAAAATCCGCGCAGATGAACGAAAGGGAGTTGCGATGAGCGACGATCGACAGCAGCGGCTTGAGGTGCGCCTCGCCGAAACCGAGGATGAACTCCTCGCAAGTCAGAAACTTCGTTACAAGGTGTTCTATGATGAGCGCGGTGCAAAGCCGAGTGCCGAGATGGCCAAGGCCGAGCGCGACTTTGATCATTATGATCCGCTTTGCGACCATTTGCTGGTGATCGACCACAATCGCGGTCAGGGTGCTGACGGGGTTGTCGGCACATATCGTCTGCTACGTCAGTCGGTGGCCAATCAGAATGGTGGCTTTTATAGTGCCGATGAATATCATATTCAGTCGATGCTTGATGCCGTACAGGGCAATGGCGAGATCATGGAGCTTGGGCGTTCCTGCGTTGAGGCAGCCTATCGCACCATGCCGACCCTTCAGCTTTTGTGGCAGGGCATTGCGGCATATGTTTTCAAATACGATATCAAGCTGATGTTTGGCTGTGCATCGTTCCATGGCACCGATCCGGATGCGTTTGGCGATGTGCTGACCTATCTGCATCACAACCATCTTGCACCGGAAGAAATGCGTCCGCGTGCCGTGGAAGATCGATACGAACCAATGGCCCGCACAACCATCGATACGATTGATGCCCGTCAGGCCCTTCGGGACTTACCGCCATTGATCAAAGGGTATCTGCGATTGGGCGGTTTTGTTGGTGACGGTGCAGTGGTTGATCATCAGTTCAATACCACGGACATCTGTATCGTGTTACCGACGGAAAAGGTAACCGATCGTTATTATAAGCATTATGAACGGACCGCGAGGGTATCGTGAACTGTTATGCGTGTGCAGCCATGCGGCTGTTGGCTTATGCCTTGCTGACTTTGATCTTGTTGCCGGTACAGGTGGTGGCGATTGCGTTTCGCCTGCAACTGGCTGATGACTTACCGCGATTCTATCATGCGCTGTGCCTGAAAATCCTGCATCTTGAAGTGCGGGTTTCAGGTGCAGAATTGATGGATGGTCCGGGTATTATTGTTGCCAATCACGCGTCCTATCTTGATGTCCCCGTGCTTGGTGCGCTTGTGCGTGGCAGTTTCATTGCCAAAACCGAAGTGGCCAGCTGGCCGGTCTTCGGGACGCTGGCAAAATTGCAGCGATCCACATTTGTTGAACGTCGCCCTGTTCGGGCACGTGATCAAAATGATCAGCTTTCTAAACGCCTTGCGGCGGGGCACAAGCTGATCCTGTTCCCGGAAGGGACCAGTAATGACGGCAACCGCGTGCTGCCGTTTAAATCGACTTTGTTCGGTGTTGCCGAACGGACCCTGCCCGATGGGTCGTCGGTGAAAATCCAGCCGGTTTCGATTGCGGCAACCCGTTTGGACGGCGCGCCGATTGGCCGGGACTTGCGGGCATTTTATTCCTGGTACGGCGATATGGACTTGGCACCGCATTTGTGGCAGTTTCTCGCGCTTGGCAAAGTAACGGTTGAGCTGGTTGTTCATCCGCCTGTGACTTTGGCGGATGCCGGGTCACGCAAGGAACTTTCCCGCATGTGCGAAACCGCTGTTGCGCGCGGACATCACGCAGCATTAACGGGCATGCATCGGGGGGTTCCGGTTCCGCTAATAGACAATGGACGTCCGGGTGACCTGATCGGCTGTTCGCCGTTGGCCATCGTTTCAGAAGACTTTCGTCTGTTTGGACCGGATCGTCAGTTCGGCTCTTGATCGTTTTGCCGTATAATCCGTTTGCGTGAATTGGGTTTCATGTAACCGGAATTTCAGATATCGAAGATGTCCGGTTTGCGGTGTGTAACTTTCACACCGCTTTTCGGCGTATTCATAAGCGGAAAACGGGATCAAAAGTGAGCGAGACGAAGAAGCTTTTTGTGAAAACCTATGGCTGTCAGATGAATGTCTACGACAGCCAGCGCATGCAGGACGTTTTGGCGCCGCTGGGATATCAGCCGGTCGACGACCCCAAAGGTGCGGATATGGTGATCCTTAATACCTGCCATATTCGTGAAAAAGCATCCGAAAAGGTCTTTTCCGATCTGGGGCGTATCCGTAAACATAAAAAAGCCAAGGAAGCCAACGGCAAGGACAGGATGATTGTCGCGGTGGCGGGCTGTGTTGCGCAGGCCGAAGGTGCCGAATTGATGCGCCGTGAACCGATGGTCGACATGGTATTTGGTCCGCAAACCTATCACCGTCTGCCGGAAATGGTAGCGCGCGCCAATCGGGCGATCGGGCGTGATCGTATTATCGATACCGATTTCCCGGCCGAGGAAAAATTTGATCACCTGCCTGAACAGGTTTCCCGGCAGGGATTTTCAGCATTTCTGGCGATTCAGGAAGGTTGTGACAAGTTTTGTACTTTTTGTGTGGTGCCTTATACCCGCGGTGCGGAATATTCCCGACCGGGCATGGATGTGATCAATGAAGCCCGCCAGCTTGTTGCCAAGGGAACACGCGAAATCACGCTTTTGGGCCAGAACGTCAATGCTTATCACGGTGCGGGCCCAACGGGCGGGGAATGGAGCCTGGGGCGGCTGTTGCGCGAATTGTCCGATGTCGATGGTCTTGATCGCATCCGTTATACGACTTCGCATCCGCGCGATGTGGATGATGACCTGATCGCGGCCCATCGTGACCTTCCAAAATTGATGCCGTTCCTTCATTTGCCGGTACAGGCGGGATCTGATCGTGTGTTGCAGGCGATGAACCGCAAACATGATGGCGCAACCTATCGCGATATTGTCGCCAAGCTTAAAGATGCCTGTCCCGATCTTGCCCTGTCGTCGGATTTCATTGTTGGTTTCCCTGGGGAATCGGACAAGGATTTCGAAGACACGATGCAGATGGTGCGCGACATCACCTTTATTCAGGCGTTCAGTTTTAAATATAGTCCCCGTCCGGGCACACCGGCATCGGCGATGGAATTGCAGGTTCCCGAACCGGTAAAAACCGAACGGATCATGCGCTTGCAGGCCCTTTTGGCGGAACAACAGCTTGAATTTAACCGTAACTGCCTTGGCAGGGAGATGGATGTTCTGTTGGAACGGTTTGGCAAGTTGGATGGTCAGCTTGTTGGCAAAAGCCCCTATATGCAGCCGGTTCACGTCAGTGGCCTGCCGGAAACGGCACTCGGTCAGATTGTGCGGTTGAAAATTATCGAAGCCCTGCCTAATTCCTTGGGCGGAGAACTGGTCGATACCCCGGTTCAAAAGCGGGATTCTGAAAGGAACGTTGCGTGAGCGCCACCTCAGCCTCAGCCAAGGCAAAAAGAACGGCAAAAGCCAAACCATCGACCAAAGACAAAGAACAGATCGAATTTTCAGACAATGCATTGGCCCAGCTTTTATATGGGCCACAGGCCGAAAACCTGACCCGCCTTTCCGAAGGCACAGGGGTTCAGGTTTCCAGTCGTGGATCGATTGTGACCCTTGCCGGTCAGGCTGCCAAGGTTGCCCAGGCCAGAAAGGTTCTGGGGCAGCTTTATGCACGCCTGCGCGACAAGGAAATAGATCATGTCGATCTCGAAACGGTCGACGGTGCTATTCGTCTTTCGGAACCGGATGAAACCGATCCGTGGAATGGTCAGACCAAGGATCAAACCAAAGATATGTTTGGTGGGTCGCGCCTGACCATCCAGACTAAAAAGCGCCGTATTTCGCCGCGTTCCAAACGTCAAAAGGACTATGTTGAGGCCATGCTTGATAACGAGCTGGTGTTTGGTATTGGTCCGGCCGGTACTGGCAAGACCTATTTGGCGGTGGCAATGGCGGTTCAATCCCTGATTCAGGGGCAGGTCGACCGTATTGTTCTGTCGCGTCCGGCGGTTGAGGCCGGCGAACGGCTTGGCTTCCTGCCTGGGGATCTTAAGGACAAGGTTGATCCGTATCTGCGCCCGCTTTACGACGCGCTGCATGATACCTTGCCCGGTGATGTTGTGATCAAACACATGGAAAGCGGCGAGATCGAGGTTGCACCGCTTGCTTTTATGCGCGGGCGTACACTTGCCCATGCCTTTGTCATTTTGGACGAGGCGCAAAATACCACTGCGATGCAGATGAAGATGTTCCTGACCCGACTGGGCGAGGGATCACGCATGGTGGTGACCGGTGATATGACCCAGGTTGATTTGCCCGACGGGACAAAATCGGGTTTGCGCGATGCGCTTGAAACCATCGGGGATGTCAAAGGTGTTGCGACGATCAAATTTGATCAGCGCGACATTGTGCGTCATGCGCTGGTGACCAAGATCGTTCAGGCCTATGACGCGGCAGATGCCTTTCGTGATCGATTGAAAAAGGGCTATCGCGGCAATAAGGACGAGGATCAGGGTGATGACAGCACCACTTGATCTGGACCTTGATATCGATGCGGGCGATTGGACCAAGGCCGAGGTTGATGCCATTGAAAACGCGGTAGTCGCCGCCCTTGACGGCGCTGTCATTGATGGTGCGCTTTGGGAAGATGATGCTGTTCCGACTGATGGCACGCCTGATGAAGGTGATGGTGCGTCATTGCTCAGCATTGCACCGGTGATCGAAGTTGGCGTGCGTTTGTCTGATGATGCATCGGTGCGTGTGTTGAATCGCGATTATCGCGGCAAGGACAGTCCAACCAATGTATTGTCCTTTGCTGCCCTTGAAAGTGCAGATGATGCAGCCGATTTCATGATGACGCCTGATATGCCGCTGATGCTGGGTGATATTATTGTTGCACGTGAAACATGTGCCCGTGAAGCTGCTGAGCAGAACAAGGCGTTGATAAATCACCTTGTTCATCTGACCGTGCATGGCACGCTGCATCTTGTCGGCTATGATCATATGGTTGATGATGAAGCCGAAGAGATGGAAGAACTTGAACGGCAAATTCTTGCCAGGCTGGGGATTGATGATCCCTATGAACCGATCGAAGACCAGGATGTCGAAACAGGACAATGACCGAGAATAGTCAACGCGACGACGACCACGACAGTATGCGCCCTCGCCTGGGCGGGGAGAATAGTCAGGATTCGGAAAGCGGATCACTGTGGGGCAATGTTGCGCAGGCATTGGGCCTGCGGCGCAAGGTCCGTAACGGCGAAGCATCGCTTTCTGATACGCTTGAAGAACTTGCCGAACGTAGCGGGGAAGACGACGAGCCGGTTTCGCTTCATGAACGGTCGCTTTTTGAAAACATCATCGCATTGCGCGATATGACCGCCGAAGATGTTATGATCCCGCATGCGGATATTGTCGCCGTCGAAAAAAGCATCACCCTTGATGAACTTGTCGAAGTGATGGTCAAAAAAGCCCATTCGCGCCTGCCGGTTTACGGTGAATCGCTCGATGAAATTGCTGGGATGGTCCATATCAAGGACGTGTTGGGCTGTGTTGCTGCGGGCAAGGAATTCCGTCTGAAGTCACTGTTGCGCCGGGTTTTGTTTGTGTCACCTGCGATCCGTGTTCTCGATCTTTTGTCGGAAATGCGCTTGTCGCGGACACATATGGCGCTGGTGGTCGATGAATTTGGCGGCACTGATGGTCTGATTACAATCGAGGATCTGGTCGAGGAAATCGTTGGCGAAATCGATGACGAGCACGACGTTGATCAGACCCCGAAACTGATCCGGCTTTCGGATGGTTGTTATATTGCCGATGCTCGTTACGAGGTTGAAGACCTTGAAGAAAAGCTCGGCTTTAGCTTGCTTGACGAGGATGAGGACGAAGATATCGATACCCTGGGTGGATTGGTCTTTTCGTTGGCCGGGCGTGTTCCGGCGCGCGGCGAACTAATCGAACATCCGACCGGTATCCAGTTCGAGGTTCTTGATGCTGATCCGCGCCGAATCCGTCGTTTGCGTATTCATTTGGTCCGGACTGAACCAGCCGTGATCGGTGACGAAAGTTCCAAACAGGGATCTTCTGATGATTGATAGACTGGCGTCGCATCTGGCCGGCCTTTCAGGCTGGCGCAGGCGTTTTCTATGGGTGGTTTCGGGGGCGGTTGCGGTATTGGCGTTGCCGCCTTTCTTCTTTTTGCCTGCCTTGCCCGTGGCTTTTGCCCTGCTGTTGTGGTCGCTTGAAGGTGTTAAATGCAACAAGGGCGCACTTTCCGCCGGTTGGTGGTTTGGTACCGGGCATTTTGCCGCAGGATTTTATTGGATCAGTCATGCCTTTTTGGTTCAGCCGGAAGTTTATGGCTGGATGATCCCGTTTGCCTTGCTGGGTCTTGGCGGGGGGCTGGCAATTTTTCCGATGGTTGCCGTCTGGGCAAGTTGGCGCCTGACGCACGGGATTATCGGTCGTGCGGTGATGCTGGCCACCCTTTGGGCGGTGGCGGAATTCCTGCGGGGGCATATTTTAACCGGATTCCCGTGGAATTTGCTGGCTCATGTCTGGGCGATTGATCCGGCACCAATGCAGTTTGCCTCGGTGGTCGGGGTTTATGGGCTTTCGGTTGTTACCGGATTGTTTGCAATGTTACCGGCAACCGTGATTGCCGGGCGAGCAGGACGCATGACCGCAATTGCGGGGATTCTTATTGCAGTTTTGTTGTGGGGCGGCGGTGCGATTCGCCTTGCCATGGTTGGACCGCTAGATGCTGAAGCAACATTGGCCGATGATTTGCCAATTGTGCAGGTGGTACAACCCAATATTCCCCAGCGTGAAAAGTGGTTGCCGGAACTTCAGGATCAGCATTTTGCCAAGCTGTTACGCTTATCGCGCCGGCCGGGGGATATGGATCCTGCTCGAAAACGCATTGTGATCTGGCCGGAAACGGCGGCGACATTTTTTGTCGAAGCACAACCGGTGCGCCGATTGCAGATGGCATCGATTTTGGGGCCGGATGATATCCTGATCACCGGTGCGCCAAGGACCTATCCACGGGATACCGATGAATTCAAGGTCTGGAACGCTGTTCAGGTTCTGGACGCTAGTGGTAAGATCATAGCAAGCTTTGACAAGTTTCATCTGGTGCCATTTGGTGAATATGTCCCGTTCCGTGACTGGATATCCCTTCCTAAATTGACCGCAGGTCGGACTGATTTTTCCTTTGGCGACGGTCCTAAAACGCTTGATGTTGGGAACATACCAAGCTTTTCACCGTTGATTTGTTATGAAGTGATTTTTCCGGGTGCGGTGATTGATGACGCACATCAGCCGGACTGGTTGTTAAATATCACCAATGATGGATGGTTTGGCAAAAGTGCCGGCCCCTATCAGCATTTGGCCGCGGCAAGATTTCGGAGCATCGAGGAAGGACGCCCGATGGTCCGTGCGGCCTATACTGGCGTATCGGCAATGTACGATCCTTATGGGCGGGTGTTGGCTACACTCCCCTTAAGTGGAGAGGGTGTCCTAATTCACCCCCTTTCGGAGGTGTACAACCATACCACAGTATATTATTTGTGGCGTGATATTCTATTTTACGGTATTGTAGCCTTCTTGGCCGTTCTCGTTTTGGGGTATAGTAGGTTTTTCAAATCCCTTAAAGCGGCTGTGTGAAGCACCAAACCGCTCACTGATTGTCCCATCAACAAAAAGAGCGGGTAGGTCGGAGTGAGAGAAGGACAACACAAAATGTCGCCTAAGGATGAAAGCACGATGGTAAAAAATACCCGTGGTAGAGGTCGAGGCCGGACCGCCAATGGTAAGCCGAACCCTGTTGATATTCACGTTGGCGCACGTATTCGCCTGCGCCGTACCCTTTTGGGTATGAGCCAGGAAAAGCTTGGCGAGGCTATTGGTCTGACCTTTCAGCAGGTTCAGAAATATGAGCGCGGCGCAAACCGTGTAGGCGCATCGCGTCTGTATGATTTGGCACGTGTTTTGGAAGTGCCGGTTTCGTTCTTCTTTGACGATATGCCGGACGAGATTTCATCGAAATCCGTTCATGAACGCCGCGAAATGTCGGAAAGCCCGGATCCGTTCGATAATGATCCGATGAACCGTCGCGAAACACTTGAACTGGTGCGTGCCTATTATCGGATCACTGATCCGACCCAGCGTAAACGTGTTTTCGAATTGGTTAAATCGATGGGCATTATTGTTGCTAATGCCGAAGGCACTAAATAGAAAGCCTTTTGATTTATAATGTTAAAAAGCGCATCTGTGACCTTGGGCCGGGTGCGCTTTTTTCATTTTTAGCGCTAATTGGTGGTTGAAATGCACTTGGCGCGTTACGTTTATGCGTCGATCTTTCTTGACCCCCAAATGTCATTGGGGCAAAACCTCTGTTCGGGTGATATGCTCGTAAGGATACGTGGACGGATTTGGACCGCTTGCCACCACGCAAAAAAAGGCTAAGTGGGCGCAATTGATGCAGGCTTGCATCGATGCCCTCCGGTCCAGTTTTTGGAACTCCTTTTTCACCGGAGAAGGTTTGAATGTCTCTTTCCGAATATCTTTTTACCAGCGAATCCGTTTCTGAAGGTCATCCAGACAAGGTTTGTGACCGCATTTCCGATTCTATCGTTGACGCATTTTTGGCGGCCGACGAAGATTCACGTGTTGCTGTCGAAACCCTTGCCACCACCAACCGCGTGGTTTTGGCTGGCGAAGTACGCGGTCCAGAAAGCGTTTCCAAGGATGTCATGATCGAAAAAGCGCGCGAAGCTATTCGTGCCATCGGTTATGAACAGGAAGGTTTCCATTGGAAAACTGCCGAAGTCGAATGCCACGTTCACGAGCAATCGGCGGACATCGCCCAGGGTGTTGATTCTGCCGGCGAAAAAGACCTAGGTGCTGGCGATCAAGGCATCATGTTTGGGTATGCCTGCAACGAGACGGACGAGCTGATGCCAGCACCGATCCAGTTCTCGCATCGCATCCTGCGCAAAATGGCCGAAGATCGTCATTCTGGTAAATCTGCCGAATTCGGCCCGGATGCAAAAAGTCAGGTTACGCTTCGTTATGTTGATGGCAAGCCGGTTGGCGCGACCTCGGTCGTGGTATCCACCCAGCATGCTGATGGCCTGAGCCAGGCTGACGTTCGTTCGCTTGTACTGCCGTATGTCGAAGCGGTTCTGCCAGAAGGTTGGATGCCGTCGGAAGACGAGATCTATATTAACCCGACGGGCCGTTTTGTTATTGGTGGTCCTGATGGTGATGCGGGCCTGACGGGTCGTAAGATCATTGTTGATACCTATGGTGGTGCTGCACCACATGGTGGGGGTGCGTTTTCAGGTAAAGACCCGACCAAGGTTGACCGTTCGGCGGCCTATGCCGCGCGTTACCTTGCGAAAAACGTTGTTGCGGCCGGTCTTGCCGAACGCTGCACCATTCAGGTTGCCTATGCGATCGGTATTTCCAAGCCGCTAGCACTTTATGTGAACAATCACGGTACGGGCAATGTGGATGAAATCAAGCTGGGCAGTGTTCTACGTCAGTTGATGGATCTTAGCCCGCATGGCATCCGCGAACATCTTTCGCTTTGCCGTCCGATTTATGTCCCGACTTCTGCCTATGGCCATTTCGGCCGCAAGGCAGAGGAAGACGGTCGTTTCTCGTGGGAACGTACCGACCTGACAGGTGAATTGAAATCGGCATTCGGTGCCTGATTGGCAGCAATGTCAAAGCGCAATTTGCGGAAAACGCGTGATATGATATGAGGCGGGCGGCCCTGATTGGAATTTGGGGTCGCCCGCTTGATTTTTAAGCCCTCTTGATTAAGGGCTGAATCCTGATTTCCCTAATTCTGACAGATAAGACAATGCGCAATAGCAACCGCCCGCTTCCTACCCCTGATCGTCCGAATTTCTATGGCCGTCGTGGCAGCCGCCCGCTTAAGGATTCGCGGCGCGCACTAGTTGACGCGTTATTGCCAAAAATCGGGATCACCTATCCTGAACAGGCTGGTGTTGTTCCGCAGGATTATTTTGATTTTACGCCCGATCAACTGTGGCTTGAAATCGGATTTGGGGGGGGCGAACATTTGGCTGGTCAGGCGCAAGCCAATCCGCAGACCGGCATTATCGGGGCGGAACCGTTCATGGACGGGGTTGGCAGTCTGCTGCGGCATATTGACGAGCGCGGCCTGACCAATGTTCGGGTGATTGCCGACGATTCCCGGCCATTGCTGTATAAATTGGTCGATGCCTGCTTTGACCGGGCGTTCTTGCTGTTTCCTGATCCCTGGCCGAAAAAACGTCATGCCGAACGTCGTTTTATCGGGTCCAAGAACTTGGCTCTTTTGGCGCGTCTTTTGAAAGACGGCGCCGAGTTCCGGGTTGCCAGTGATGATATGCAATATATTTCCTGGACCTTGCAACATTTGCATAATCATCCTGATTTCGAATGGCTTGCCGAAAGTCCGGAAGACTGGCGCAATCCGCCGGAAGATTGGGTTAAAACCCGATATGAGCAAAAGGCGTTGCGTCAGGGCAAGAAATGCAACTATTTGCGGTTCCGTCGAAAGCATCGTGATTAGGGTTCTGATCCTAAGACACCATCTTAAAAAATATGCCCGCTCGGCAAGGGAAACCTTGGCGGGCGGGTTTTTTGTTGTGGCAAAGGATTGTGCCTTTATTTCAATGTGTTGAAATTATAATTGCGAATGATTGTCATGTGCGATATGTATGGTATTCCTCTGATGTACATCGCCGTAAACAGCCTTTGCCAAATATCTGGCAGGGAAAGTTTAATCGGCAATTTCAAAGGTTCGATCCGTGACGCAATGGGATGTCAACACACTGTTCCGAACTTATCGTTCCCGACTGCTTCATTATGTGCAGCGGCGGAAATTATCATGGCATTTGGCCGACGATATTGTGCAGGATACTTTTTTGCGTGTCGTTACCACACCGTCCCTGCCCGATCAGCAGTTTGCCCAGTCCTATTTGTATCGGACGGCACAGAATCTTGTGATCGATCATTTCCGGCGTGAGCGGATACTGACCTTTGTTCAGGACCCGGACAAGGTGTTTGAGGTCGTCGCCGATGATGCCCCATCACCGGAACAGATTGCATGGTCGCGTCAGGAATTGCGCCGTTTGCAGGCATCGCTGAATGCCTTGCCAAAAAACTTGCGCGACGTCTTTGTTCTTGCCCGGTTGGAAGGAAAAACCTATGGCGAGATTGGGGTTGAGCTGGGTATTCCGACGCAAACCGCTTTTAGCCGCATGGTCCGCGCCTTAAGCTTGGTTAAGGATGCGATGGAAAAATCCGAAAAAAAGTAACCGATGGATCAGAAATCGTGTGCTCCGGATCGTTAAAGTAACCGGGGCCTTTTGGCGTGGAAGGCCACAGGATATCTGATCACGACCACATCAGGACACCATCAGAGCACGGCGACCGGAACCCAGTATTTATGACCATGACAGGTGAACATCATATCACAACCCTGCCCGACACTGTGTCCGAGCAGGCGGTCTATTGGTTCGCCCTGTTACTTGATGGTAGCGAAACCGAGGAAGACCGCCGGGCTTTTGCGCGCTGGATTGATGCCAGCCCGGCGCATCTTGATGCCTTTCACCAGGTCGAACGTCTTTGGAGTGGCAGCACCACTCTTGATCTCTCACAAAGTACCAAAGTTGGGCGGCGCGCATTCATGGCCGGAACGGCTGCGGCTGCGGTGATCAGTGCGGGCTGGGCATTTGCCCCGCGCCATCCATTTGCCGATGTGCGGACTGTAACCGGTGAACGGGGTGCGTTTTCCCTGCCGGGTGGTGTAAAGGCTGAATTGGCAAGTGATACGGTCATGTCCTATGTCACACGTCAGGGTATAAATGGTGTCGAATTGCATCGTGGTGAGGCTTGGTTTGACCATTCTGCCACACAGCAGGCCTTTTTCGTGGCGGCTGCCAATGGGGCAAGCTGGTCGCGTGGCGGGCGACTTGATGTCGCGGTCTATGACGATGAAGTCACGGTGATTGCCGAACAGAATCCGTTGATGGTGCGGATTGATGACCGGGAAGTTTCGTTGCCTGCGGGCAATGCAATGCGTTATCGCGGGGCAAAGATCGGACGGCCCTATGGCGTGGATCTTTCGACGGAACTTGCCTGGCGCAATGGACAGCTTGTGTTCATGGGGCGTCCTTTGGAAGACGTGGTCCGTGTGCTGCAACGCTGGCAAAACAGCAAGATCATGATTATTGGCGAAGAGCTAAAATCACGTCCGGTTACCCTTGTGGTCGATCTTGATCGGTCAAAGGATGTTTTGCCGGTTCTGGCAAATGTTATGTCAATCAATGTGCATCATTTTACCGACTATCTGACCGTTTTACGGGCGGCTTAAAATAGTTCCGAGATATGAATAAACTGTCGAATCAAGGTCATTTGACAGCCTGTATTTCATGATAATGACAATTAATATCATAAAAATTCATTATATTTCAGATATCTGTATTTGCGCCTCGTCTGACTGAGTAACAATATAGCGAATGCGACGTAATCTCATAATTGCATTCGTGGCTCAGGAGATAAAAAAGAATGCTTTCTTATGGGGTGGGTCGAAAGACCGCAAATTACACAACAATCTCACGACCAGGGGTGTCCATTGTTGCGCGTCTTTTGGTGGCGACATCATTAACTGGAACGCTTTTTATGCCGATAGCTGCTTTTGCACAGTCACAGTTTGAACAAACGACGCAGACAGCACAGGCACCAAATGATGGCTTTGCGCTTGGTGATCGCCAGTTTCAGTTCGATATTGGCGCACAGGCGTTATCAGGTGCACTGTTGGCCTATTCAAGGGTTTCGGGGATTGACGTTGTCTTTGATGGCAGTCTGCCGGAAGGTGTGATGAGCACCGCATTGTCGGCGGAGATGACAGCGGCGTCTGCATTGAATCTGATTTTATCGGGAAGTGGCCTATCCTGGGTTGCGGTTAATGCGACCACAGTATCGATCATACGGTCTGATACGATGTTGGAGCAGGAGACTGTAACGGTTCCGGTTACTGTAACATCACATCAGCAGAGTGCTGGTTATAACGGAGTGCCAGATTCGGTCTATGACACGCCGGGTTCTGTTGCCGTTATCACGCAGGAAAGTATGCGCAAGGCACCCGTTCGCGAAGCACGTGAAATTTTTAATCAAGTTGCCGGTGTGGATATTTCCAATGACGCACGTGACCCCGGCTTGACGGTCAACGTTCGCGGTCAGCAGGAAATGGGCCGTGTGAACGTTAATATCGATGGTGCGCGCCAGAACTATAATCAGCTGACCCACGGGACAACGTCGCGTGTCTATATTGATCCGGCCTTGCTGGCAGAAGTAGAGATTGAAAAATCCAACCTGACCCAAAATGGCGGTGCAGGTAGCTCTGCCGGTATTGTCACAATGCGTACGTTGAATACGCAGGATATTCTTGATGATGGCGAAGATTGGGGCGGTAAAATCAATATTAGCCACGGTAACAACAGTTATGACTTTGCGGGTGATGCGTCTGTTGGTGCCCGGATCTCGCCGAAGTTAGATATCGCTGCTGCGGTCAGCCGGAAAGCCATTGGAAATTATGGACCGGGGTCAAATAACCCCGGACTGTTCACCACGGGTAACGGGAAGTACTACGACAGAGACAGCTCCCGTCCAGAATATACATTCCTGCGTCAGACGTCGGGGTTGTTGAAGGCAAATATATATCTGAGTGAAGATCAGGAACTTAATCTCGGTTACGTCGGTTCAATGAGTGATTATGCGAAAACGAACGACGTTACTAATTTGTATGCCGATTTCAACGAGACGCAAGTTCACACCCTGACGGCAAAGCACAATTGGGATCCGGAATCAGAATTGATCAACCTTGATACCGGGGTGTACTGGACGCGGACGGACAATCACCAGTTCCGCCCGGCGCGTTACACAGCCTCTGGTACGGTGTCGACGAGTTCTTTTGATAATGATTACACGCTTGATACGTTCGGCGCGGATATTGCCAACAAAAGCAACTTTGAATTGGACCCGGTCTTCGATGGAACATCAGAGTTGAGTTTTGATTATGGAACCGAGCTATTCGAGGATAAGGCCAAGACAACATCGGAGCTGGGGGATGAGGGTGGCTATGGTGCAGCATATCAGGTCGAAGGATCAACACCGGGTGGCCAGCGTGATGTTTATGGCGCTTATTTGACCACGACCTATGGCTGGAATGATCTGTTTGCGATCCATGGCGGCCTGCGTGCGGATCGTTATAGCCTGACGGGTGATACGTTTTGGTGTGAAACCCAAGCGTCATCAGGGAATTTGTGTGAAGACGGGGGGACGCCGCTTGATGTCGATTTGTCCCAGAACAAAGTGTCACCATCCTTCGGGGCCAGCATCTCGCCGTTCAAGGGTATTCAGTTTTATGCCAATTACCGTGAAAACCTGAGGGCACCGACAGTTCAGGAAGCCCTGCTCGGCGGTGATCATATCGGTAATGTCGGTGTACCATTCTATTCCAACGCCAACCTTAAAGCTGAAGAATCCACAACCAGTGAAATCGGGGTGAATTTCAAGTTCAACGATGTTCTGCGCAAGGGTGATGGTTTTCGAGCAAAAGTATCCTATTACCGTTCTGTAATTGATAACTATACAACTATTGCCTATGTGCCTCAGCCGACACTAAGTGGCACAACCACGGCTCCTGTGATCAATACCTCACCGAAAACAGCAGCGGCAATCGTCAATCTTACCGACCCGGTTTATATCAACGGCACAGAACTTGAACTGTCATATGATGCGGGCCGTTATTATCTTGGTGGAACATTTACGCTAAACGATATGGATCTGGAGGGGAACTATAACCCCTTTGTTCTTGATACGGCATATTCTCAGTATGCGAACCAAACTTATACAAACATCATTCCATTGGGGCAGGAAACTATCGGTGCTCCGATATATGGCGCTTCCGATCAGCTTTATGGCATTTATTCGATGCCCAGACGGAAGATTACCCTGGATGGGGGGCTTCGCTTTTGGGATCGGGATCTGGTTTTGGGGATGCGTGCAACATTTGTCACCCCTCAAAACAATTTCGGCAGTTCGAACGCTTCGAGTATCGTTGGGCAGTACTTCAAGTACCGTGTGTTTGATTTTTACAGTTCCTATCAAATCAATGATCATGTTTCGCTAAGTTTTGCCGTGAACAACATGCTTGACGAGGCCTATGTCCAGGGTTCTGGCGGGACTTATTCTGCCGCGCCAGGGCGTACTGCCATCCTGAGTTTTAGCGGCAATTTTTAAGCTGCCCGATAATTTGAAACCTCACCTTGGTCAGGTCTTTTACCTGACCAAGGCGGAGCTATATTTAAGCTAAGCTATTGTTTGTAAACAATTATTTTTGTTGACTCACAATGATAATGAGAGTCATTATTATATTGTCGACCCCAATGGTTGGGCGACGAGTTAACAGGAGAAGTCCAAAATGACGATTTCGATTAATCTTACCGCAGACTCATCGGGCAACGGTGTTGACCTGCACGGTGCACTTGAAGATTTCAACAACAACTTCTCGCTCGGAAGTGGGAATCACGGCACGTTCTACACCGGTCTTACTGACACGACGACGTCCTATGGTGGTACGCATTTTTATGCGGAGGATCAGGATAGCAGTAGTTCATATACCGGCGGTGTTCTGGCCTCTGCAGGCGATACAAATTTCGCCTATGACCTTGCGACACATACTATTACCGGCAACCTTGACGCCTTGTCGTTCGGTGAGACACTTGGTTACAACTCTACCTTTACTGCGCATGAGTTTACCGATTCGTCGATTGATATTTCCGGTCTGGATCTTTCCGACAGTGATACCAATGGTGTTCTTGTCGATATTTATACCGGTAGCACGGATACGCTGGAATCTGTCTTTGATTCAGAAGGTGTCGAAATCAACGGCAGCACCGGTGCTGATGTCATCGGCGGTTGGGCCGGTGATGACGTTCTGACCGGTAATGCTGGTGCCGATACCTTTGAATTCGATACTTCGGCATCGTTTGGTGATGACACCGTTACTGATTTCGACGATGGCACCGATGTGCTTGATATCGATTTCGCTTCGGTCACGATTGCGGATGATGGTGCTGGCAACGCGTTGATCACACATGCCAATGGCACGGTGACCCTGACCGGTGTTGATTTTAACGACCTTGATGCAAGCGACTTCGTTTAACGAAGACGGCCCGCCCCGCAAGTAGCGGAACGGGCGCAAGGTCTTTCAATGCAGGGCACCGCGTAAAAGCGGTGCCCATCCTATCCTAATCCCATATTTTCCGAAATGGAAACAGCGTGTCTGATAAAGCCAGTTCGCATCATTCAATGTATTCGACGGCGGTATCGCCGTTAGCGGAGGCTCTTGCTTCCGTACGCGGTGCCTTTTTGTCGGTTGCGGCGCTGAGCGGGGTATCGAATATTTTGATGCTGACCGGTCCGCTTTTCATGCTGCAGGTCTATGACCGGGTTCTGGCGAGTGGCAGCATTCCAACCCTTGTGGCGATGGTTGTTTTGATGCTGGCGATGTATTTGTTTTTGGGCACGGTTGATGCCCTTCGCGCGCGCATGTTGGTCCGGATCGGGTGGCGTGTGGATGAACAACTTGGCCCAATGGCATTGTCGACAACGCTGGATCAGGCATTGCGCAACGGCAATGCAACAGTCCGTCCGCTGAACGATTTGGATCAGATCAGACAATTTTTGGGCGGTGCCGGACCGATTGCTGTTTGCGATATGCCATGGATGCCTTTGTTTCTGGGGATCGTTTTTGTCTTTCACCCCTGGCTTGGTTTTTTGGCCCTGACCGGTGGTGTGGTTCTGGTTGTTCTGACCCTGATCAGCGAGTTTGCCACCCGGCGCCAGGTTGAGCGCCTGAACAAACAGGCGGTATCACGGGCCAACTTGGTCGAAGCCGGACGCCGGAATGCCGAAGCCATCCGGGCGATGGGCATGTTGCCGACATTTACCGCACATTGGGCGCGATTAAATGACCGCTATTTGCGCGACAATACCGGGGTTGGCGATGTCAATTCAACGTTCTCGGCCTATATCAAAGTTATCCGTCTGGCCATGCAATCGGGCGTTCTTGCGCTTGGTGCCTATCTTGCCATCGGGCAGGAAGTAACCCCCGGTACAATGATTGCGGCATCGATCCTGACGGCGCGCGCCTTGTCCCCGGTTGAACAGGCAATTGGCAACTGGCGCGGTTTTGTGGCCGCACGTCAGTCGCGCCATCGTCTTGACCGTTGTCTTGCCGACGCACAGAAAACAACGGATCGGCTTGAACTTCCGGCACCGTGTCAAAGCTTGCAGGTTTCCAATCTTATGGTTCGGGCCCCGGCCCTTCGGAGCGGCGGCAAACCCGCGGCCCCTGGCCGGGTGTTGCTTCGGGTGAGTGATGTCACATTAAAGGCCGGCGACGGTCTTGGCATTATCGGGCCAAGCGGATCGGGAAAATCGACATTTGGGCGGGCATTGGTTGGTATTGGGGCGATTCAGAATGGCGCCATTCGCCTTGATGGGGCCGAACTTGATCAGTGGGATCCCGACAGGCTTGGTATGCATGTTGGCTATTTGCCGCAGGATGTTGAACTGTTTGACGATACGGTTGCTAAAAATATCGCAAGACTGCGCCGTAATCCCGATCCGACGGATGTTGTTCGGGCCGCGCAATTTGCCGGTGCGCATGACATGATCCTGACATTGCCCGATGGTTATGACACCCGAATCGGCGCGGGGGGCATTGTTCTTTCCGGTGGGCAGCGCCAGCGAATCGGGTTGGCGCGCGCCTTGTTTGGCGACCCGTTTTTGATTGTTCTGGATGAACCGAATTCCAGTCTTGATAGTGCGGGTGAGCAGGCCTTGATCGAAGCTGTACGGGCCGCCCGGCAGCGCGGCGCCATCGTTGTGATGATTGCACATCGTCCCGGTGCGCTGGCGACGGTGAATCTGGCAATGGTCATTCAGGATGGTCAACAGGTGGCATTGGGGGCGCGCGATGACATCTTGCGCAAAACCATGCGTCAGGTTGGAGAAAGCGCATGACCGGTAAAAATCTGTCCCGTATGACTAATCCCAATCCTAGCCCGGCATTGCAAAGTCTGCGACGTCATACTCTTTTTGGGGTCACAGCGGTTTTGGTGCTGTTTGCCAGTCTTGGTAGCTGGATGGCGTTGGCAAAGCTTTCCGGTGCGGTGGTTGCCAGTGGTAAATTGGTGGTCGAAAGCAATGTAAAGGATGTTCAACATCCCGATGGGGGCATTGTTGGTGAAATTCATGTCCGTGACGGGGATCGTGTGCGGGCCGGGGATCTTTTGATCCGTCTGGATGATACGATGGCACGGGCAAGTCTGGGCATTGTTGATAGTCAGATTGATGCCTATCGGGCGCGCCGAATGCGCTTGGTCGCGGAACGTGATGAGGACGACAGGCTTGTCGTTCCTGATATGTTGACACAGCGTCTTGGCGATCGCGCGATTGCCGATTTGGTTGCGGCCGAGACAAAGCTGTTTGAAGCACGGCGTCAAAGTCTGGAAGGCGAAAAAGCCCAGTTACGTCAGAAATTGATGCAGCTTGCTGAAACGATTGTCGGGCTTGAAGCGCAAAAAGCGGCCAATGAAGAAGAAAGTCTTCATATTCAGGACGAACTGGACGGGCTTGAGATGCTTTATGAAAAGCAACTTGTGGCGATTACGCGGGTTGCGGCCTTGCGGCGCGAACGCGCCAGTCTGGGGGGCAAGCACGGGGAATTATTGTCCGAAGTCGCGGCAATTGGTATGCAAATCTCGGAAACAGAAATGGCAATTCTGCAACTTGATCGGGATCGCCAGACCGAGGTCCTGACAGAATTGGGCGATATTGATCAGCAATTGGTCGAGTTGTTGCAAAAACAGATTGCCCTGCGTGATCAGATGCGGCGTATCGATATTCGCGCCCCCTATGACGGGACGGTTTATCAGATGGCGGTGCATACGGTTGGCGGTGTTGTTGCTGCCGGGGACCGGGTTATGGGAATTGTGCCTGATCAGGATGAATTGGTGATCGAAGCCCGCATCAATCCGCAGGATATTGATCAAATTTATCCCGGCCAAATAGCGATGCTGCGCTTTACCGCGTTTAATCAGCGCACCACCCCCGAACTTACGGGCAATGTCATTTTGGTTGCGGCCGATCTGTCACGTGATGAGCTAACGGGTGATACATATTATAATGTGCGGATCAGGATCACAGCCGGCGAGGTCGCGAAGCTTGGCGATCAGGGGCTGGTTCCGGGCATGCCGGTCGAAGCTTTTATTGCCACCGGCGAGCGCACGGCACTGAGCTATCTTGCCAAACCGTTTTCCGATCAGTTCGCGCGTGCTTTTCGGGAAGAATAAATTGTTGTCTGTTTCAGATATCGTTCGTCCCGGATCGTTCTTGTCTTTAACGGGTCGTCAGTTTGCGCGGCACTTGCGGATAGCAATGAAAGGCAGGTCGGAATGAATTTGGACGGGGATTTAACAGAGGTCAGTCGGGCAGAGACTCGGCTTCAGAAACTCAAACGGATGACGACAAGCGATCACCAGCATATCGATGATATGGTGATGGCCATGGCGCCGTTTGATAGTCGCGGGAATTATGCCCGGTTTCTGGGGCTGCAATACGTGTTTCACCGATTGGTAAAGCCGTTTTATACCGCCGATGACCTGAATGTCCTGATACCGGGACTTTCAGAGCGAAGCCGTTTTACAAGCGTCTGTGCGGATATTGCAGATCTGCAATGCGCCGTACCTGAAATTCAAACCCCGGTTGCCGTTCCCGATGCCGGTATGGAACGTCTTGGATGGTTATATGTTTGTGAAGGTTCATCGCTAGGCGCGGCATTTTTGCTAAAGGCTGCAACAAATATCGGGCTTGATGCCAGTTTTGGTGCCCGCCACCTGGCCGGACACGAGGATGGGCGGGGCAAGCATTGGCGCGAATTTGTCGATCAGGTCAATGGTTTGGCGCTTGGCGAACAGCAAGAGCAGGAAGTCATTAACGGGGCGATTGCGGCCTTTGACTTTTTCCGCATTCTTTTGATCGAGGATCAAAAGCTTGCCGCATAGGGCCAAAGCCCTTGGTTGAAAGGCTTGCAGGGTCAGGATCGTGACTTGATTTCTGGCAAAAGCGGCTGTATAAAGCCGCCAAGCTTTTTGTAAACACTGACAAAGAGTGGGCCCTGCGCCCGCTCTTTTGTGCATTTTGGGGTATGGCATCGCTATATGGCTGAGGTAATCGGACAACAGTTGAAAGACCCGTTGATGATGCGGATCACGGAGATTATCGAGCCGTCGATCAACGCGCTGGGTTTTGAACTGGTGCGTGTCACCATGATGGGCAAAGACAGAAATGTCTTGCAGATCATGGCAGATCGTATTGATGCCTCTGGCAGTATCAATGTTTCGGATTGCGCCGAGATCAGCCGCACCGTGTCTGCCCTGATGGAAGTTGAAGATCCGATTTCAGGTGCTTATCACCTTGAAGTCAGTTCGCCGGGTATTGACCGCCCGCTGACCCGTGCAAAGGACTTTGACGTCTGGCGCGGGTTTGAGGCAAAGGTCGAACTGGTGATGGCCCAGAATGGTCGTCGCCGTTTCAGCGGATTGCTGGATGGAATCGAAAATGATGCGGTCGCCCTGATTGTCGATGGCGAACGTGAATTGTTGCCGTTGGCCGATATCGCCAAGTCGAAATTGGTGTTGACGGATGAATTGATCGCGCATGTCACCGGCAAGAGCCGGTCTGACGACAACGCAGAATAGAGGTTGGATATGGAAGCAACTTCGGGAATGCCGCGGCCGGAGCTTCTGCAAGTTGCAGATGCCGTTGCCCGTGAAAAAGGCATTGATCGTGAAGAAGTTCTTGGTGCAATGGAACAGGCCATTCAAAAGGCCGGTCGTTCCAGATATGGCCATGAGCATGATATCCGTGCTCATATCGACCGCAAAACCGGTGAAATCAAGCTGGCGCGTTTTGTCGAGGTCACGGATGACATCGAAAATGACTTCACCCAGATGTCGCTGGAACAGGCGCGTATTCGGAATGAGAATATTCAGCTTGGTGAATTCCTGATTGATCCGTTGCCGCCGATTGATTTCGGTCGTATCGCCGCACAGACCGCCAAGCAGGTTATTGTTCAAAAAGTACGTGACGCAGAACGCGAACGTCAGTTTGAAGAATACAAAGACCGTGCTGGTGAAGTTATCAACGGTCTCGTCAAGCGTGTTGAATTTGGCAATATCCTGATCGATCTGGGTCGTGCAGAAGCCATTCTGCGCCGCGAAGAACTGATTCCGCGTGAAACTGTACGTCAGGGTGATCGCGTTCGTGCGCTGATCCTTGATGTGCGCCGCGAACAGCGTGGCCCGCAGATCTTCCTGTCGCGTACCCATCCGACCTTTATGGCAAAATTGTTTGCCCAGGAAGTGCCGGAAATTTACGACAATATCATCGAGATCAAATCGGTTGCCCGTGATCCGGGTTCGCGCGCCAAGATTTCGGTTCAGTCGTCTGATCATTCGATTGATCCGGTCGGTGCCTGTGTCGGTATGCGCGGTTCGCGTGTACAGGCCGTGGTTGCCGAACTTCAAGGCGAGAAAATCGATATCATCCAGTGGTCGGAAGATCCGGCAACTTTCGTGGTTAATGCTTTGGCCCCGGCTGAGGTGACCAAGGTTGTTATCGATGAAGAAACCAACCGTATCGCCGTTGTCGTTCCGGACGATCAGCTAAGCCTTGCCATTGGCCGTCGTGGTCAGAATGTGCGCTTGGCTTCGCAGTTGACCGGCTGGGATATCGATATTCTGACCGAGGAAGACGAAAGCCAACGTCGTCAGGAAGAATCACTCAAGCGTGCGGAAATGTTCATTACCGCCCTTGATGTTGACGAAGTTGTTGCACATCTTTTGGTCGCCGAAGGCTTTACCTCGATCGAGGAAGTTGGTTATGTACCGTTGGCCGAGCTGGCAGAAATCGAAGGTTTCGAAGAAGAAATCGCCGAGGAACTGCGCAATCGTGCACGGAGCTACCTTGCCGAAGAAGCGGATCGTCTTCAGAAGCGTCGCGAGGAACTTAAAGTTGCCGATGACCTTGTCGAATTTGGTGATCTGTCGCTGGCAGTTGTCGTGCGTCTTGGCGAAAACGATGTTAAAAATCTTGAAAACTTCGCCGATCTCGCAAGCGATGAGTTGATCGAATATGTTGGTGATGCGGATAACATCACCATGGATCAGGCCAATGACCTGATCATGAACGCACGTCGTCAACTTGGCTGGTTCGAAGGGCTTGAAGAAGAAGCCGCCGAGGAAGCAGAAGTTGAAAGTGAAGAGGCTTAAGGCCGATCGGAGGACGCCATGTCGCATCGT
>TARA_R110000868_G_scaffold411752_1_pt1 | contig 73871 bp, 66 predicted proteins | sample TARA_R110000868 | Tara Oceans TARA_R110000868 (sample SAMEA4397489) | marine metagenome | biome: Polar Biome; feature: [SRF] surface water layer (ENVO:00010504); material: water (ENVO:00002006), including particulate matter (ENVO:01000060) such as... | depth 5 m | reverse complement strand
GCGTGATGATACCGGTTTCTTCACGACTTACTTTGAATTTGTAAATATCAGCTTTTTTTAGCTCACTTTGAAGAAATAGTGACCTGGCAACATTGAAATATAACTGCGGGAGAATTGGTCCATTTGGGTTGGCATAATCGACAGAACGAACTTAAAGGGGCCATTCTATTTATGTAATGAATCGCCTCCCCTGATGATGGAAGTGATTGAAATGTAATGAGTTCAGATTCAGATTGGAGATTTTCATCTCACCAGTTTCTGCATCGATTACATGATAGAGATGCAAGCGTAACCTCTATTGACTCTATGTCTGATTATGAAGATACTCCCGCAGTCTACCCAAATCTTTAGCATCTACATTTTTGCGACACATCCTGAAAAGATTGACGATTTCCAGATAGTTCGCCTGTAGTTCATTTCTGTATGGACCGATTTAAATGGATAGAAACTTCCTCGCTGACACAGGGCAGCAGAGAATAAAGGGTTTTTCTTTCATGTGGATGACTAATACAATCACGACTCGCATTTTGATCTGTCTAGCTATGCTGACAGTTCCATTGCAAGGTCTACCTGCTGCTTCCTGTAACTGTAGCCTTGGTTGTTCTCTATCGTTCACGAACTGCTGTTGTTGTACGGGTGCACCAATCTGCCATTGTGGAGAGGGTACAGAAATCACGACAGACTCTGCCTCTGGTTGTGAGTCACAGTCAGAAAAAGACGCCTGTTGTATCGAAACTCAGGCTGCAGAACCTGGTTCATGCTCTTGCGGGACAAACTGTCATTGTGGTAAGCAAAGCCAGCCCGTTAGTCCCCTTGTACCGTCATCAGACGCGAAAAATCCTTCCGAAAAATTAGTAAGCCTGTCACAGTTGACGGGGGTGACGACTCTTGTCGATCAGCCACCAAAATTGGGAAGACCTCGCTGTGTTTCAGCATCTCTGGTGTCCCTTGATCGCTGCGTATCTCTTTGCCGCTTCACGCTATAGGTTAGTATTAGCAATATCTTTGCGCGCTGCTCACACACGTCTGGTTTTTGACCTACGCTATCGTTTCGCAATCAGTAACTAATTTCTGACAGCACTAAACGATGCAAAGTCTTTAAAAATCCAGTATTAGGGTAGACCATGAGAATTGCTCAGCTTAGCGTGAACAGAATTCAGACTTGACTGTCGTAAGTCTGGGTCATAAAACAAATGAGACTTTCCTTTTGACTGGTGTAGCGATGTTTCCGTTTTCTATTCACTCTTTGACTTCCTGTGTGCTGGTGGCAGCAACTCTCCTCGGGGGAATTGTTCCGTTAGCGCATGCTGGTAGTCATTGTGGTACTGAAGCGTGCTGCTGCTTACCCTTGATTGAAGCGGAATACAGTTGCTGCTCTCAATCATCTCATCAGCTGCAATGCCGATGTTCAGTCGAGAAGGAACTTCCTGCCGCTCCGGATGAAAATCGTAGTTCACATGAACGTGAATCATCCCGGCGCGCAGCCGCACTGGTCGTCACGTTTGCTGTCTGCATGAAACAATCGCAAGCAGACGCTACGTTTGACACCCTGCCATTCTCATTTCGGCCCATTCCTCGCCAGCAAGAGATTCTTTGCCGCTGGCTGATCTGATCTCACGCCTTTGCTGTCTTTGTGCGCGCAGTTTGCCCCTGTTTTACAGTTGTATTAACACGCTCCAGAGTTGATGCGTTTTCGATTCATCAATCCCTGGCCAAAGTAAAACGGACAGACCCCATTTTCCTAAGAGATTACAGTTGGCTGAAACAATTCTGTTGAGGTTGGTATGAATAATTCTAATAAAAGTGAGATCTGCGCTGTAGATAATGCAGCCTCTCAGCGCAAACAGGAGACACGCCATTGGTGGATTCGACTACTGGTACAACCAGCACTGTTTCTGCTGTGTGGGGCACTGTTGATCGCCGGACTGGGAGTCGCCCAGCAGATGGGATTTATTACTGCAGGCGGAGGAGGCCATAGTCACGGTTCTGCTCTCAGCAAAGCCATCAAATATATTTGTCCGATGATGTGCACCCCGCCTCAATCAGAACCCGGCCGGTGTCCGGTGTGTGCAATGGAGCTTGTGCCCGCGACTTCCGATGGCTCGAACTCAGATCCCCGCGCAGTCCACATTGATCCCGCTGCCAGACGGATTGCCAATATTCAAACCGCAACGGTCCAATCACTCCCTCTGACTCATACAATCCATTCCGTGGGTGAATTGGGCTATGACGAAGGCAACCTTAAAACACTGTCTGCCTATGTGGACGGTCGTATTGAACGACTCTATGCCGACTTCACCGGTGTCGAAGTCAAACAGGGAGATCATCTGGCATATATTTACTCGCCCCTGCTTTATTCGAGTCAGGTCGAGCTGCTTCTGGCAAAAAAAGCGTTAAAGCACAGTCGCTCTGCCACACTTCAGCGGGTGATCCAGACTAACGAAAATCTCTATCAGAGTTCGAAACAGAGGTTAGTCGAACTTGGCATGACAATGTCACAGATCGACGAAATCGAAAAAACGGGCACTGCTAATAGCCGAATGCATTTATGTGCCCCCATCAGTGGAACGGTGATCAAAAAACAGGCCATCGAAGGCCAGTATGTCAAAGAAGGTCAGGTCATCTATCAGTTGGCCGATCTTTCGCAGTTGTGGCTGATGCTCGAGCTGTTTCCTGAAGATGCTGCAGCGATCCGTTACGGACAGAAAGTCGAGGCGATTATCCAGTCTCAGCCCGATGAGACCATTTCCGGCCGTGTGGCGTTTATCGATCCTCAGGTCGATCCCCAGACTCGTACGGTGGGTGTGCGGATTGTGATACCGAATCTACAAGGACAGTTACGAGTCGGAGATTATGCACGCGCGACGATCTCCCTTCCTGCGGGAAGCAAAGCAAAGTCAAGCGGCATCTATGATTCCGAGTTAGCGGATTGTTGGATTTGTCCGCGACATCCTCATATTATCGCCAAAGCCTCCGGTAAGTGCCCTCTGTCAGGCCAAGATCTGGTTCCCACGTCGCAGTATGGTTATGTGTCGCAGTCATTTGCTGAGAGTGAAGCGCTCACAGTGCCCCGCGATGCGGTTCTGATGGCGGGCGAACACAGTGTGCTCTATGTCGAAACCAAGCCAGGTCGCTTTGAGATACGCAACGTCGTACTCGGTCCGATCTGTGGTGAGCAGATCGTGATCCTGAAAGGGGTGACACAAGGGGAACAGGTGGCGACCAGGGGGAACTTCCTGATCGATTCGCAGATGCAGTTGGCGGGTAATCCTTCTCTGATTGATCCGACTCGGGCCGAACCGCTGCCGGATGAAGGTCTGTCGGAAACGATGTTGGCCACGCTTTCGAAACTCCCTAAAACAGACCAAAAACTGGCCGAAAATCAACGGATTTGTCCGGTAACCATGATGTATCTAGGTTCGATGGGCGCACCTCCCAAAGTAGACGTGAATGGAGAAACTGTTTTCATCTGTTGTGAAGGCTGCCGCGAAAGTCTTTTGGAACATCCTCAGAAATATCTGGAAATAATCAAAACTGCAGATGCATCGAAGAATCAGTTCGACTCAGGGAATGATATGGAACTCCCCCCCCTGGATATGCCTGAAATCATGGAATTTGACGACAGCCTGCCCCCAATTGATATGCCTATGGACATGGAAATAGAACACGAATCTTTGAAACTGAAACCACCACGGCCCGTCACACCACAAACAGCCGCCGGACAGAAAAAGAAGGCTCGACAATGATTCACAGCGTACTCGATTTTTGCCTCCGTCAACGACTCCTGATTGTACTACTGTCCGTTGCTCTGCTCGGTTATGGCTGGTACTCGGCGCAACAGGTTCCCATCGATGCGATTCCCAATGTGGGCGAAAACCAGGTAATCGTGCTCACTGAATGGGCCGGACGGTCTCCGAAAGATGTGGAAGACCAGATTACATATCCACTTTCGATTGCGTTACAGGCGGTACCGGGTTCCAAAAGTGTCCGTGGCAAAAGCATGTTCGGCTTTAGCTTCGTGCAGGTTACGTTTGACGATGATGTCGATTTCTACTGGGCCCGTTCTCGTGTGGCAGAACAACTGACTACAGTCAACGGTTCTCTACCGGAGGGTGTGGTTCCAACACTCGCACCAGATGCCACTGCTTTAGGACAAATATTCTACTATGTGCTTGAGCCGCCAAAAGATATGGATCTGGCTGAGTTGAGATCGAAGCAGGACTTCTTTATTAAGTACGCGCTCCAGTCAGTAGACGGTGTGGCAGAGGTGGCTTCGATTGGCGGCTATGTGAAACAGTATCAGATCGAAGTTGACCCGGATGAACTCCGCTACCATAACATCCCGCTCAGCAAGGTAATTGATTCGGTCAAGGCATCAAACATCGACGTCGGCGCCAAGACCGTCGAGACGGGCGGGATGGAATTCATTGTTCGCGGCAAGGGTTTTATCGGTGCGGATAAAACGGAACAGGAAACCATCGAACAGATCAACAGTACGGTGATCACCGTCAGCAAAGGCGTGCCGATTCGTATCAGCGACGTAGCCCAGGTCCAGACCGGTCCTGCCTTCCGACGCGGTGCCCTGGATTTTAATGGACATGAATCCGTGGGGGGGGTGGTGGTGATGCGCTATGGTGAGAACCCCCGTAAAGTGATCGAGCGTGTTCAGTCCAAAATTGATTCTCTGGAGACGGAGTTGGGTGGAATAAAAATACATGGCGTCTACGATCGGAGTGTCTTGATCGACGAGACGGTTTCCACGCTGACCGAAGCGTTAATTCATGAAACGATCATCACCATCGCGGTTATGGTTCTGTTTCTGCTGCACATCCGCGCCAGCATCATTATTGCCATCACACTGCCCATGGCGGTGCTGATGTCGTTCATTGCCATGAAAACTTTTGGTGTCGATGCCAATATCATGTCGCTGGCAGGTATCGCGATTGCGATCGGCACGATGGTCGATATGGGGATTATCATTCTGGAAAACATCTATGGCAGCCTGTCCGACTGGGAAGCCAACGGTTCTGCGGGTGGTCCCCAGCAGCGGCTGACCGTCATCCGTGATTCAGCCGCTGAGGTGATCCCCGCCGTAATCACCGCCGTCAGTACGACGATCATCAGCTTTCTACCCGTCTTTTTTCTGACCGGCCGTGATCATAGACTGTTCGCTCCACTTGCCTGGACTAAGACGTTCGCGCTGGTGTCCAGCCTGATTGTAGCGGTGATCGTGCTGCCGATGCTCTGTCGGATCTTTCTCCGCAGTTCGCAAATCCCCCGCTGGGGACAACTGGCGGCAGGCGCGGGCGTAGGCTGTCTCACAGCCGCCCTCTGTTGGTTTGTCTGGGGAGACCACATCGCCGAAGGGTCGTCGTTGACCCTGTATGCGGCAACTGTCTTTGCTGCGGTAGCCGGTTTTCTGCTGGGCTGGTGGGTAACGTGCGAGAAAATTCGTTCCATGGAAGAGAATCCCGCCAGTCGTTTTGTGCGGTTTCTGTATGCGGGCCGGCTCAGGATGGCGCTACGGCATAAGCTGCTGATGCTCTCTATCCCCGCGATGATCATGGTTCTGGGGGCAGGCGCCTGGTTGGGCTTGCCGACGGTGTTACGTCCCCTGGAACAGGTCGTCTCGCTACTCGGAGCAGACCTTAACGAGGTGCCCGGCTATGTGGATGCGAAACACTTTTTTACGGGACTGAAGTCGGATGACTGGATTGCCCTGGATGAAGGCAGCTGGTTCTATATGCCCAGCCTGTATCCAGCTGCCAGTTTCTCTCAGACGATGGAGATCTTGCAGGCCCAGGATACGTTGATCAAAGAGATCCCGGAAGTGCAAAATGTACTGGGTAAAATTGGTCGCGCGGAATCTGCACTCGACCCGGCACCAGCGGCAATGGTCGAAACTTATGTCATGCTCAAGCCCCGCGCCGAATGGCGGGAAGGGATAACCGCAAGACAGATCTGGGACGAAATCAACAAAGTGGCTACCCTGCCGGGGGTAACACCGGCTTCACCTCTGCAGCCGATCGAAGGACGTGTCGTCATGCTGCAGAGCGGCATCAAGGCCTCAATGGCGATTCGGGTTTACGGCGACGATTTGGAGGGCTTGTCAAAAGCATCGCTGGCAGTCGCAAAAAACCTGAAGCAGAACCATTATGTCAACGCGGGAACCGTCAATCCCGACATTGTGATGGGCAAGCCTTACTATGAATTCGAAGTCGACCGGGAAGAAGCCGCCCGCTATGGCATGACGACGATGATGGTAAATCAGATCGTGTCTGCCGGGTTAGGAGGAATCGATGTCACTACGACAGTGGAAGGTCGCGAACGCTACCCGATACAGGTCCGTTTTGAACGGAGCGTCCGCAAGGATCTGGATGATTTACGTCAGGTATCCGTGGTGACACACGGCGGAGATATTGTGCCCCTGGAACGTCTGGCAGACGTTACTACGACCTGGGGGCCAGGGGCGATTAACAGCGAAGATGCCCGTCTCGTTGCCCACGTCGCATTCTCTCCTTCAGGTGCTTCTGGGGATCTGGAAACCGTTGATGAGGTGATGTCTGCATTACGGGCTGCTCGGGAAAACGGGACACTGACCTTTCCCGATGGAAATTTCGAGTTACAGGCTGTGGGGTCGTTTCAGAACCAGATCGAAGCCAACCGGCGACTGATGTGGATCATTCCCACAGTACTGCTGGTTAATCTGTTGATTATCTATTTGAGTTTTCAAGATCTGGCCATCGCGGCGATCGTCTTTTCGGGGATTCCGGTGGCCTTTGCCGGTGGAATGATTGCTGTAGCATGGATGGGCGTGGATATGAATACCGCAGTTTGGGTCGGATTTATCGCTCTGTTTGGTATTGCGGTTGACGATGGCGTGGTGATGGCTACCTACATTCAGCAGACACTGAAACGCCGTTCGGTTACCAGCATCGCTGACTTACGCGAAGCCATCTATGAAGCAGGGCTGAAACGCATTCGCCCTTGTGTAATGACGACGTTGACCACGATTTTTGCCCTGCTGCCAGTATTGATTTCGCAGGGGCGCGGGGCAGATGTGGCCCGCGCGATGGCACTGCCTGTGCTGGGTGGCATGCTGGTCGAACCTTTCACTACATTCATCGTCCCTACCATCTATTGTGCATACCTGGAATTCAAAATTAGAGTGGGGCTGCAGGGACACGTGCTCTGTCAGGATCAACAACAGTCTGGATCGCAGAATTCGTCGTTCGATCCAGCACTTACCGGGCCCGTTTCCTAGTCGGGTCTGAATTCGTTTTTTAGTTTTAAGGAGAATATTATGAAATGTATCAAAATGATTTTTGCACTGGCTGTCGTAGCAGGAACCGTAGTCTGTGGGCAGAACCTGTTAGAGGCACAACAACTACAGGCCGATGGAAAGCTAAGTCAACGCGATCAGTTACGTATCAAGGTCCAGCAGATTTGTCCGGTCTCGGGACAGAAACTGGGTAATCATGGTCAGCCAATCAAAGTCAATGTCGGTAAAGAATCTGTTTACCTGTGTTGTAAAGGCTGCTTAAAAAGCAAGGTCGACCCTCAGCACTGGTCGACCATTCATGGCAATTTTGCAAAAGCACAGCACATGTGCCCGGTGATGAAAAAAGAGCTGCCACAGAAACCGAAATGGACCATTGTAGACGGGCGGATAGTTTATGTCTGTTGCCCTCCTTGTACCAAAAAGATCGCTGCAGATCCGGAAACCTATCTGAGCAAGGTCGACGAATTGTATGCCGCGACATTACGTAAGTGAGAGAAGCAATCTTTGCAGGCTTAAGAATACGTTACTTATTTCAGGTCGACTCCTGAGTTGGAACACCTGAGTGATTGAATGTTGCGCTAACAAACGACGCTCAGGTGTTCCATGGATTCTTTTGTAAAAGCACATATAACAAATTCAACTTTTAGCATTTTTATTCTGCTGTCTAATTTCATCATCGAATGAAGAATATTTAACATCATGTCAGCATTATTTACCAGAATAACTGCCATTAAGAATAAACCTCGAACGATCAGGTTTCAGTTACTGCTGTCCGTTAATATCACACTCAGTATCGCACTAATTTGTCTCTTGATATTGCAATATCATAGGGAGATGCAAAATGCGACAGATCAAATGCGAACCGGCTTGAATGATGAATCTATTGCGATTCAGTCCGCCGTTTCACATTTGATACAAGATCATAGTCATGGTGACGTCCAGGGGTATATTGATAGAGTCTGCTCGGAGATGCGAAAGTCGGCTTCTCCCGGTCATCAAATCATAGTTAGCATGCATGGCACTTACCTGAAAGCTGGAAATTCTTCTCCTGAGAGCAGATCAATATTATCTCAATACGATTTTTCAAAACCACAATCGATTCAATGGAACGAATTCAGTCAACACCAGCTTGTCGTCGGACATCAGTCTGGTGAAGAAGCAAGTGTATTTGTAATTGAAACATTAAAAAATGTGCGCCGTGCGATACGAAAGAAGGTTCTAATTCAGCTTGCCGTCCTGGGAATATTAGGATTGTTGGCTGCTGGCATCGTCAATTACGTGCTGTTAAAGATTGTGGGTAGGCCATTAAGTCAATTGTTGAAGACAGTCGAAAATATAACTTCCGGACAATTAGGGGCTGTCGCGCCTTCCTTTTCCAGTAGTGAAATGAATCAATTATCAACGGCCATCAACTCCATGAGTATGTCATTAAAAGAAAATGATCGCGACCGTCATCACCAGATGGAAAAGGCACGAAAGATACAGCAGTATCTACTACCCCACGGCGTTCAGATTTCGGGTCTTGAAACAGCACACATTTTTGAACCGGCGGACAGCGTTGCTGGAGATTACTACGATTTTTTACCACTATCAGACGGATCATGGTTAATTTGCATAGCTGATGTAAGTGGTCACGGTGTTCCAGCCGCGATGGGAGCAGCGATGTTGAAATCACTACTATTGGCCGCTTCAGAAAAATCCCCATTCGATCTGATCCGGATAATAAAAGAAGTAAATCGTCAGTTTGCGGCAACGATCCTACCAGGCAATTTTGCTTCAATGTTTCTTGCACGTTGGAAACCTGAATCGCGTGCCTTATCATGGGTTAGTGCAGGTCATCTTCCTGGGATTCTGATAAGAGATTCCGGTTCACTCGATTCCCTTAAAAGCACGGGGTTATTAATTGGACTAGATGCAAATGCAGAATGGGAACAATTAGACACCGTTCTGTCACCGGGCGATCGGATCTTACTCTTCAGCGATGGCGTGACAGAATCTGCCAACTCTCAAGGCGGACTTTTCGGGTTAGCACGATTAACATCCTGGTTCTCTCTAGTAAATGAGAGGCCGCTCATTGTCGCTATCATGAAAATCAATGAAGTGATAGCTGAGTGGCGTTGTAATTCTTCGCCGAATGATGATCTGACATTGTTGGCGCTAAAATGTGAATTGGTTCCATATCTGAAAAATTCTGAGCATCAGGCATCCACAGTTTACGAGGAAGTTCAGTCAGTCTCTCAGTAAACAGAACTGGATATTACCTAATCCGAAATATCGTTACGTGCGAATCCGGTTCACTGAAGATTTAGTAGTAATCTCTGTTTCGGTCAAATCAATTTTACCGATGACAACTAATATGTGTCGTTATCGATCATAACACGGGGGGAGGCCAAGGATGGCCATGAGGTATACAGTTCATTTTTTAAGCTTGTTTCTACTATTGAACGGTTGTAAATCTGCGCAGCAGATCCACGACCCCGGGTACGCTCAAGTTTCCCAGGCTGTTCATCAAGCCGCATACTCGCCGACTCAAGAGACAGTCAATCCAGTCGCTGCTGATTTGGAGGGGCCCCATTCGGTTGAAGAATATATTCAGTACGCATTATCTCAAAACCCGGATATCCAGGCTGCCCGAAAACGTGTCGAAGCCAATGCTTATCAAGTCCCTGTTGCTTCAAGCTTGCAAGACCCAAATCTGGGGATGACGTTTTATCCGGAACAGGTCCAGACCGCTGCTGGCCCTCAGGAGTTTGCCTTGAATATATCACAGAAGTTCCCAGCTCGCGGGAAACTGAATGCACAGGGAGAACTGGCTGAATCACAGACAAACGAGACAAGAGCCCAACTGGCAGCAGTCGAACTAGCCACAGTTGCTAAAGTAAAACGAGCCTATTACGAACTCTATTTTATTCAGCAGACTATTAATGTAACTGAGGCAGATAAACAATTATTAGTCGAGATTCGTGACGTAGCTAACGTACGTTACAAGACAGGAAAAGTCAGTCAGCAGGACTTGTTGCGTGCTGAACTGGAAATCTCGAATGTCGAAAATGAATTGATTCGTCTGGAACAAAAGCTAGTGAGTGGTCAGGCAAAACTTGCTCGTTTGTTGCATATTTCACCTCAGACAAAATTACTGGCACTCGAACATATCAAACCGGGATCTCTACCTGCCGACTTAGACTGGCTGCAACGTCAGGCAATAGCCTCTCGTCCTGAGTTGCATGCACAATTAGCAACACTCGAAAAAGACAGGCAAGCTCTAAACTTGGCGCGCCTTGCGTATAAACCGGATGTCACTTTGGGGGCCACCTGGATCGATGTCGGATCTACCGGTGTCAGTCCTGTTGCCAACGGAAACGATTCATTTTTAATCACGGCAGGAATTAACCTGCCGGTTTACAGAAAAAAGTTGGATTCAGCAGTTCGCTCCGCAGAGGCAAAAGCAGTATCAACGGCCCGAACTTATGATTCATTGAAAGACGAAACACTTGAAGAAGTCGCGGACCTATTTGCTCAAGCCAAAAGCCAGCAGGATCTGTTAACTCTGTTCAGTGAAGATATTCTCCCCAAAGCCCGCCAGACACTGGAAGTCTCCAGCCAGGCCTATAACACCGGAGAAGTCGACTTTTTACAGTTGGTGGATAACTGGAGAGAATTGCTGCGGTTTGAGGTGAGTTACCTGAGGCTCGAAGCTTCATTAGGACAATCGCTGGCAGAATTAGAACGAGTCATTGGTGGAATTGATACCCAGGCTTTGCAACCCATACCGGCAGCACCTGAAGCTTTAGATAATTTACCTTTACCTGTAGAACCATAATAGACAAGTTTTTACTGCAATCGAAATATACGAGGTTGCTATTGAAGGAGCTTAAGATGGATAACGCTCAAAAGTGGATGCGCTGGTTCGCAACGCTGGGAGCGATCATGATGACAGGTTGCGCCTCGACTTACCACAGCTATTCTAGTTGTGAGATCGATTGCCAGTACTGTGATCCTCATCCACTAACCTATACCTGCTACGACAATTGTGTATGTCATTCCAGACAAGTTTCAGGCTACTTAGAGAGCCTGCCGCATCAGTATGAATCAGCGGATCATGGGAACGACAATGACGAACCAAGCAATTGACCGGGAAGTACACCATCGATTTGGTAAGTTCTCATATTTACTTTGCTCTATACTGACATTACTGATAGGAACAGCCTTTACAGGTAGCAGTAGAGTCTCTGTGATTTTCTTCTGCCTGTTGTTTTCAGCGGTCCTGCTGACAGCAGTTATCTCAATTTGTCAGCGTCACAAGACGTTAGGCATTGGTCTGACGATCGTATTCCTGATGCTGGTTATGAATGTCAGCAGTTTTCTTTTTCACAGTGATTCCCTAACGATCCTCCATAACATTTTGGTGATCATTTTCCTGGCGTTTGTCTTCTACCATGTACTCAGTGCCGTTTTTGATGACAATCAAGTGACATTGGATACAATTATCGGGACGGTCTGTCTCTATTTGCTGGCTGGACTGTTCTGGGCGTACTTATACTCAATGATCATAGTCGTTGATCCAGCTGCATTTCGGTATGACCTGGTAAGCTCTACATCCGAAACAGTCACTTTAAGTAACTCAAACTTACAACCGTTGATTTATTTATCGTTCGTGACTATGGCGACACTGGGCTATGGAGATATCATTCCTGAATCCGGGCCAGCTCAAACAGCCTGTTATCTTCAGGCTGTCTTTAGCCAGTTCTATTTTGCAATCCTGGTTTCAAGATTAGTTTCGCTATATATCTCGTCGGTATCTCGTGAAAATCAAGATCGCTTAAATAGCCAGTCCTGAATTGCAAAGTCCTGAAATATCAAAACGATAAAATCAGTTGAGCTGTAAAACGAATTTCAAGGTTTCTTAATGAATCTATCAGCCTTTGCTGAAACTTTGAAGACTCTTGGAATGTGATCGGACTAAATCAAAATGGGGTAGACAGGGTGTTTTGGATGAGTGAGTCTGGACTTTAGTGATATGAGCGTTAGAATAACTTAAACATTATTGGTTTTTCTACCGAAAATATGGGTATGAATAGAAGAATTTGCTCCCTAATCCTGATGCCGTGGATGCTGCTGACCCAGTCAGTTGCCTTCGGCCACTCTCATGGAGGCAACCTGCCTGCAGGGCATGATTTACGCGCGCATATTCATCTGAATAAATCATCCATTGATGACTCTCACGGCCACGTTCATCACTATGAGGCTGATAAACACAGCCACCAGGATGACCACCATAAGAGCTCTGAAAATCAGGGCTTTCCACAGTTTACTAGTTCATCTGATCACGATTCCTCTGCGATCTATCTTAATAGTATTGATGTGATCTCAGGTACGCGTTCAACTCTTAAGACGGAAATCAAAGTCCTGTTTCAATGGGACATCATCGGATGCAATTCATCTTTTGAATTTCCGCAACTCACAGAAACCGAACGATCGGTATTTGACTGCGCGCCCCCTGATTCTGGTTCCCCGCTCTTTGTCCGCCACCATGCTTATTTAATATAAGCATAGAACTCTTCGCAGACAGTATCACAAAATTAGGTTGGTACGTCCTGCTCTCTGCTTTTGGCGTTGACTAATTTCGCGATTCTTCTCAGGACAAATCCTGAATGATTTGCGGAGAATTCTGTCGATTCGACCCTTTGTTTATGGTCGGACTATCTCTCTGTTCATTTTTTCAAATCTTCGCATGATGCGAAGGAGGTCTTTATGCGCCCGTTACTTACTGCGGTTCTGCTTGGGATTGGTCTGTTCACGGAAAGTTGTGCCAGCTCCTCATATTCGACTGGTAAAGCAATGATTTCTGACGCGACTTCCGAACGGGAAATTCCCCAGGAAGCAACCATTCATCAGGTCAGACATATCAACCCTGATTTGAAGAACCCAAACGATGAATTAGTACAAATCAACCTCACAGACACATCATCTCAGGTCAGCAAACCAACGGAGACACAAACGCTTGGTCTTCCAGAGTTGATTGACCTGACTCTTGATAGTAATCCTCGTCTGGCAGAGGTATCCTGGGCAATCGAAACAGCTCGAGGCCGGGCTATTCAGGCTGGATTGTATCCGAACCCGACTGTGAGCGTGACAGGTAATGAGATCAGTGACCGGACCGGTCCAGGGGGGATTTGGACGGCGTATGCGGGCCAGGAATTTGTCACAGCCAACAAACTGGATTTGGATCAGGCAGCCGCACTCAAAAGGGTGGATCAGGCCTCGCTCAACTTGATGACGGAACGCTATCAGGTCTTTACGAAAGTACGGCAAGCGTACTTCGAAGCCTTAACACTCCAAAAACGGTCAGACATCCTTTCAAACCTGGTAAAGCTTGCAGACCAATCGGTCAATAATTCAAAAGCTCTGGTTAAAGCTAAAGAAGCAGCCGAGCTGGATGTCATACAACTCGAAGTTGATTTGGAACGTTATCGTGCAGACCTGGATGCGACGAGAAAGGCGTTGCCAGGGGCGTATCGAAAACTGGCTGCCAGTGTTGGTATTCAGGACATGCCTATTAAGCATCTTTCAGGTGAACTCGATCTTGCTCTAGAGGATTATAATCTGGATCAGGTCAGCACTTACGTGCTCAGTATCCACCCTGAAATCAGATCAGCACAAATTGGAGTTGAGCATGACTTCGAGCCCCGTTTTGCGAATTGTGTCTGCTACAAAGCAGAGTTCGTCGGCTTTGGTGTCCATCGTGGCGAGCGCATAGACGGTTTGCGGCATGCGAGGTCTTCCATTTCTCGTATTCAACGGTTTCCAGTCAATCCAGTGTTCATAGTGGGGATGCCTGTCTGATTTTGTCAAGTCCGGTAAAAGAATACGGCATCAGACCGAAAAGGTCAGGCTGTAGTGTCTGTGATCTTCATTCTGACTCGAGATTGCAGAAATTATTGATATTCTGTGACTGTTTACTACACGACTACCTGCTGTGAGGTAGAGTTCCCGATGATAGCATAACCAAAATAGCCTGATGAGCTGGAACATATAAGGAAACACAAAGATGATCAGAATGAAAATTCAACCGTTGCTGGCCTGTTGTCTGTTGGGAATCTTGCTGACGGGCTGTGCACAAAATCAACCGGCCGTTGCCGAAGCTGTGGAGGAGAAAACCGACAAAGAGAGTTCCGAAAATGTGTCGGATATCAAACCGCTGGTGAATCGTGTTCTCACCCGGGAAGAGCAGGCAAAACTGACGCCGGAGGAAGTTCTGACTCTGTTGAAAGAAGGGAACCAGCGATTCGTGGCAGGAACCCTGACGGCCCGTGATCATTCCAGGCAGGTCCGTGAAGCAGCGCTGGGCCAGTATCCTAAAGCCGTTATTCTTTCCTGTCTTGACTCGCGTGTTCCCGTCGAAGATGTGTTTGATCGCGGCATTGGCGATATTTTCGTGGCCCGCGTGGCTGGTAACTTTGAGAACACCGATATCCTGGGCAGTATGGAGTTCGCCTGCAAAGTCGCGGGGTCCAAACTGGTATTCGTGCTGGGGCATGAAAGTTGTGGTGCCGTAAATGGAGCCATTGACGGCGTCGAACTGGGCAATATCACCTCCATGCTGGCGAACATCAAACCGGCCGTCGATCACTTTAAAGATTACAAAGGCGAGAAAACAAGTAAGAATCCCGAGTTCGTCAAAATGGTGATCGCACAAAACGTCCTGAGTACGATCGACCGCATCAGAATCAACAGCCCGATTCTCAAAGAGATGGAAAAGCAGGGCGAGATCAAAATCGTGGGCGGTGTTTACAATATGCAGACCGGCGAGGTTGATTTGCTGGAACAGTAACAGGCGCAGTCAGGTCGGCCTCAGACTCATATGCTTATCGGGAAATCTGTTACTTGAGTTCCTCGGCCAGTCCGATGAGAATACCTTCGGGGCCCCGGATGTAGCAGAGCCGATACATGTCTTCGTACTGAACTACTTTATCGACGAGCTCCGCGCCGCGTTTCACGAGCCGTGCGAGGGTATCGTCGATATCCTCCACGGTGAACATGACCCGCAGATAACCGAGTGAGTTCACCGGAGTGCTGCGGTGATCTGCGACGACTGGCGGGGCGAGGAAGCGAGAGAGTTCAAGTCGGCTGTGACCGTCGGGAGTACGCAGCATGGCAATCTCGACGCGCATGTCGCGTAATCCCGTGACGTTATCTGCCCAGTCTCCTTCGATGGGGGCGCGTCCCTCAAGCGTGAGTCCCAGTTCGGTGAAAAATTCAATAGCCGTATCGAGATCTTCTACCACGATGCCGACATTGTCCATGCGTTTGACTGTCATATTCTCTCCCCGGCCAACGGGCGATTCCGTTGATCATTATTCTGTTCGCAGTATCTTTTCCATTTTCCGCCCTTTTGCCAGTTCGTCGACCAGCTTATCAAGGTACCGAACCTGCTGCGTGAGTGGATTTTCAATCTCTTCGATCCGATAGCCACAAATCATCCCTTTAATCAGGTGTGCGTTAGGATTTAACTTCGCTTTCTGAAAGAATTGTTGAAACGTGGTTTTGTCTTTGATGTGCTTCTCTAGTGCCTTTTCAGTGAATCCCGTCAGCCAGGTGATGACCTGATGTAATTCGTCTATTGTCCGGTCTTTCTTTTCGACCTTAGTGACATAGTGTGGATACACTTCAGCAAACGTCAGTTTCGCAATTCGTTCATCGTGGGTGGATGTGCTGTTCATTTTACGATACTCCTTCTGCTGGTTGCGTGATAGTTTTGCATTTGCTTCGCGAAAAGGTTTCTAAATCAAATACAATTTCTTATCGCTTCTCCTGCTTTGGATAAGGTCTCAAACCGAGAAGCATCTCAGCTCTCTCGGTGAGCGGCTTGTCAGCGAACTTTGGATCAGTGTACTCTGCCAGGTTGCTGGTGACGAGTGAATAGACGGTCTGACGATCCTGACTGGTATCAATTTCGACACACTTGTTTTTGCTCTTAAAGTGTTCAACGGTGGGGAGCGTTTCCGCCTTGAAGGTGTCGAATCTCAGCTTGATGCTCTCGATGTTGTCGTCACTCCTGCCAGAGTACCTGGCACGGCCCAGGATACGCTGCTCGAGAACGGGGTAGGGGCATTCGAAGTACAATATTTTAGGCAGGTCCGCTTGCTTGCCGAAGATCCCGTGCCAGGCTTCCAGATTGGACAGAGAGCGGGGGAAGCCATCCAGCAGGAAGTTGTTTCTGCCGGTCGTTCTGATCACCGTCTCCATCTTGTCCCGCAGCAGCGTCACAATGATTTCATTGGGGACCAGCTTTCCAGCCGTGATGAATTCTTCGATGATAGCGGAGTTCGGACCTCCGGCCTGACGCGCGGCCCGGCAGAGATCACCCGTGGATAAGTGAGTCCAGCCGAGTTGTGATTCGGCAAGTTCACACATCGTTCCTTTTCCCGCACCGGGGCCGCCGAGTACAAATACGACGTTGGGCTCGGGGCAGGGCTGTCGCGGATCGTAGTGATGGATTGTCACTTGAGGCGCAGGTGCCACCCCTTTTTTGTAGACGAGCCATTCTCTGTCGGTGGGTGGCAGCGCATCTTCGCAGGTGATGTCGTAGGCGAGATGACCATCGAGACGGCAGATTCTCCAGGAGTGATAGCTGTTGGAGTAAGAGAGCGCAGGGCTGCGAGCCGATTTTCCATCTGCACGATCCCATGCCATCTTACCATTCCAGTAGCCCAGGCTTGATATCGTCCCCGATTCAGATTGGGCGGGCGGTGCCGTGGAAGGAACGAAGAGACCATCTACTTCAGGCAGACCAGATCCAGACACTTCGATAAATAAGGTATTGGGGGTTGGCTCATTTGTTTCTTTCATTGTCTCTGTTCCTGATAAATGACTTCATTGGTACCGTCTGCCTGAATATGTGAAGCTGTCCGGACGTCGAACGCGACCAGTCTGCAGGGCTACTTTTATAAACGATCATGATGCGGGTGAACAGGACGTGCAACTACTTCTCAACAGATGATCCGTTCGCTTTGTCATGCGTGTTGAAGTAAAAACACTCATCTCGATCAATGAACGGAGCTTACATCCTGCAATCTGTGTATCACATCAACCGAAAGATGTTTCCCGGAAAAAGAATCTCCCCTGCTTGAGCTTATCGTCTGGTGTGGAGAATTGAAAATCGAATATCCTGTGGGGCACAAGGCTATTCACACAGCTTACGTCGAAGACGGACTGACTCAAGTGAGTTGTACGTCAGCAACAGTGCTCCTTCGGCGGCATATTTCTCAAACAAACTCGTGATCAGATACTCCTCGCCGGGCCAGGGATAGGAGAAAACGATGTCAAAATCTTCGGGACCAAGCTGTAGTTCATCGTATCCGTCTTCCGCATCTGTGATGAGCCAGGAATACTCGGCATTGTTCTCGGCGTAGGCTTCGTCGACACAGGATTCGGCGCCCGGCGGAATGAAGCTGCCTTGAACGAATTCTCCGGGCAGACCAAAATCATCTGCCATTCTGCGGGATTCGTCGACCAGTTCCTGCTCAATTTCGATGCCACAAGCCGCAAACTCAAGCATCGAAGCTAACAACGTCACCACGCCGAAACCACTTCCCCATTCGCAAAACGACGTTCCGGAGGCAAGATTCGTATCAGTAATGGTTTGCAGAGCGTGGAAGACTGTTTTGAAATCAGACGGGACGAAACCAGTGGCGCGGCGTGGGCTGGCCTGGAGAAACTGGCTGACTCTTTCATCAGCTTCGTGTAGAAAAGCAACGATTTCGTCGGGTAAGACCGAATCGTTGTTTGAGATTTCAATTTCTTCTAAAGACACAACAAGTAATCCTGTAAAAACTTCGTTTCAGTGTGAGGCACCACACCCCGTTGAGTAAAGAAAAAGTCGATTCAGTATCGACTGCAGCAGACTCAGTCACGAGCAAAAAGCAGCCAGTCGGTCTGCTCTTCGTTAATCAGATTGTTGAAAACGGTTACGGGTTCTATACGAACTTCGCGGAACACCTCGTGCAATGCATCGACAAACCGCGAACTCTCTGCGTACGACCAGACGCCTAGCAGCCCGTCTGCTTCAAGATGCAGCTTCGCACGCTGCAATCCATCGACCGTATAGAATATCCTGTTGGCTTCGTCCAGGTTGTCATCCGGCGAATGATCCACGTCGATGAGGATCAGATCATGTTTTTGTTTTGGCGGACTGGCGAGTCGCTGATAGACGTCACTCTGAGTGACATTGAGCCGGTGGTCTGCGTTCAGCTTGTCTGACAGCGGAATCAACCCTTGCTCCAGCCAGTGAATCACCTGCGGAAGAAATTCGATAACATCACATTGTGAAACTCGATCGGACTCGAGCGCTGTCCAGGCGGTATAACCCAGGCCGAGCCCTCCGACCAGTACGTGTAAGTCGGATCCTGAATGCATTTGCAAAGCGGTTTCCGACAGCGCCTTCTCAGAAGCCGTCAGGTAACTGCTCATCAGGAATTCGTGATTGAGCGTGACCTCTGTGACGATTGTCCCTGGTTCGCATAGCAGTTCGCGACGACGCAAACAGAGTATGCCAAGTTCGGTGGGTTCGTAGGCGAGGATTTCGAAGAACGGAGGTTTCAAAGAAAACAGGGTTTCGTTAGGAATGAATGGTCAGCCTGACAGGCAACGTTGCGTATCTAATTTCTTTTCATTGTACGTGCTGGGGCACGCTCATACAAGAATCGTCTCATCGGATCTGATTGTGCAATGATGGATAAGTTGACCTGCCGGGGACCAAATCTGGGAATAAGGTTCATATTCGCCACATTAAAGGCATCTAATCAGGCTTCCCACGAGTTTCAGGGATGGTGACGCGCCAGCGATCTACTTCGGTTTTCCATCTCGGCGTGAGTCAGAGACTCTGATTCACGCAATTGTTATCCGCCGGATTCGTCTTGAGCAGGAATCGCCAGATGGTAGCGGGTCGCCAGCACTTCAATGTCTCTTGAATCCTGCAGGCAGTCAATCAGATTCTGCGGTATCGAATCTATACCGTGCCGCGCTCCAGCCAGTGCGCCTACGATGGCACCCAGCGTATCGACATCGCCGCCCAGGCGTACGGCGAATGTGACAGCTTCGAGCCAGGAATCCGGACAAGTAAGGATGCTGTATATTGAAGCCAAAACCGTTGGAATTACGAATGGAGTGATGATTGGTTTCTCGAATTCCGGGGTGCGCTGTCCGGCATGAGCGATGAAATCCAACGCACCTTCGTCATTCAGATGATTCGGCAATAGCTGAAGCAGGTCAGCCATCTCGGAATTGATGTCATGGCAAGCGTCTGCGAGTATTCTGCAGAATGAGTGTGGATTGATGTCGCTGGCTGACGACAGTAGTTTTGCCGCCATTGCGATTGTGACCCCCCCGGCGACGCTTCGCGAATCCTGATGTGTGATACGCGAGACATCAGCGACCACCCGAATCAGTGACTCGTCGCTGTCAAACCAAAGCCCCAGTGCGGCGGTACGCATTGCGGTGCCATTGCCAGCCTGGCCAACTGGAGCTCCCATGTTGCGATGGTCACCGGTGGCAAGGTATCGCTCGGCGGCTTGAGTACAGGCACCACCGGGACCGATGACGGAATGATGTCGCCATAGCTCGGCTATCTGCCGGGCAATATCAGCAACAACGATGTCATTTTGCTCGACGATAGACTGGATTGTCGCAAGCGTCAGTTGAGTGTCGTCGGTAAATTGGCCATTTGGATAACCGTGATATTCATGAAAAGATGCAGCCAAAGAGTCAGCCGATGGAATTGAGTCGGCCCACAGTCCCTCAAACGGCGCCCCCATCGCGTCACCTACAGCACCACCAAGGAGCGTTCCGAGTACTATGGACTTTGCTGGGAGCTTCATAGGATCGACTGGGGCGCATAACGATTGATAGACAGGATTTGATTCTGTCTAAAGCTGTCAGGATTTTTGTTTATGATCAATTATACGCCAGGTTCTGATAAAGCCGCGCCAATGATAAAAGGTACCAGACCTGCAAGCTGGATCAGAAATGGCTTACCTGCCCTATCCCAATGCATGCAAAGAAAAATGAGAGAAACAAAAGGTATGAATAAACAGCCAAGTCCCCATAGAACACTCTCTTGAAAAGTGACGATGATGAACCAAATGCCACCTGCCGCTATGGCAATGCCGCCAATCAGCATTAATATCCCAACTAATATTCCCATAGATAACTCCTAATTTTATAGACTCTAATGATTGATGGACAGCAATTGATTCTATCCGAATCTATCCGATAATATGTATAGTGTCAACTTATGGTTACATGCTCTGATGTTTATGTTGGGATTATTCAGTTAAAACAGACATTACAGTGGATGTTGCTCCTTTTTTTCTCAGGTTCACGCAGCAGAACCGCTGCGGATCGCCCCAACTCCCCGTCAGACGGGAACGACGGTCATTAAGCAATCTCTGATGTAATGGGCGGTCGACAAAGAAGTAGCAGATTCAACTCAAAACCGGACCCCCTCGGCTTTACTATCGCATTGCCACATCCTTCTCATCCTCAATTTCGCCGACGATTTCTTCCAGTACGTCTTCCAATGTCACAATGCCGATTGTTTGGTCCCGCTGCTGAACGATGGCCAGATGCTGGTGGCGTGTGCGGAACTCCAGCAGCAGTTCGTCAGCGCGCATCTCACTGCTGACGACGAAGGGAGTAAGGCTGATTGTTGTAACGGGGGCCTCTGTCTTTCCCTCCATAAGTATCTTCAGGATATCGCGGGTGATGAGCATCCCCTGGATTTCGTGAGGAGAATTCTGGAACACCGGGTAGCGCGAAAACTCCTGCGTGCTGATAAGCTTTGCCGCTTCGCTGACCGTAGCCGCAGCGGGAATGGAAATTACCTGTTCCAGCGGTGTCATGATATCCCGGGCCCTCCGATCGTTCAGGCGAAATGTCCGAAAGATCATATGGCCTTCGTTTTGTTCAATGTAACCACTCTTTCGCCCCCGTTTGACGAGCGCGCGGATCTGTGTTTCCGTTCCGATTCTTCTTTGTCCCCGTTTTACCTTGTTCGAGAGCCAGGCAAGTGCCACGCTGAGCGGATAAATGGCGACACCCAATGCACGAATCATCGGAGCTGCCCAACGCGCCAGTTGCGGCGCATAATGAGATCCCAGTGCCTTGGGAATGACTTCCGAAAAGACGATTGTTCCGAGCATCAGCACGATCGTGATGGGAACCAGAGCCTGTGCCCCGTAAAGTCTGAAAGCCTGCTGGCTGACGAGAATGGGCCCGAGTACATTGATCAGATTAGTGAGAATCACGATCACGGCCAGTGAATGAGTCAGTTCCTGCTTTACTTTCCGCAACCGTCTTGCACCGTGTTTGCCAAGTTGAATCAGTTCATCAATTTCAGGATGCGAAACGCTCAGAACGGCGGCGTCGACGGCAGCCATCAACCCGGACAAGGCGATAAATATGAGAATGGAACCCAGCAGCCAAACCATGAACTCACTTCCCCTGCAATAAGAATCTGGTGAGAATGTATTCCAGCGCCGACTATGTCACAAATGAGACCGCATTGCAATGTCTTGAACAGCGAAGGTTTCTACACCAGACGGGACCGCTATTCTCTCGTCCGGCATCAGTAAAAAACCGGAAGAGGACTCAGAGCGGGCCATGTTAGATATTTGGGTTTCCCCTCGAAAAGCATCTGCATTCTCAGTGCCATGTATTCGTAAAGAATGTTACAATATGTCTGAAACAGAGACACTTGTTTTTACTATTTGTAGCCTTCAAACTGAAATCGACCGCCACACGACCAGATATCAAGGAGTTGACATGCTCACATCGGATTCACTTTCTCGTCGCCATTTTATGCTGTTAGCGGCTGCCGCTGCTGCTTCTTCTCCGTTTGTTGCCCAGGGAGCAGCAGCGAGCCAGGATGGCTATCTCAAGGGGCGCCTGTATAAGACGCTGAAGATCGGGATGGTCAAAGCGGGTAAGTCGTTGGAAGAAAAGTTCGCGCTGGCGAAGGAAGCAGGTTTTGATGGCATCGAATTGAATACGCCGGGCATCAACGTCGAAGAAGTGAACGCTGCCATCAAAGCGACGGGGCTGCCTGTAGACGGGTCAGTCAATGCCGGGCACTGGAGTGTGCGTCATACCGATCCGGATCCCGCAGTGCGTGCGAAAGCGTTGGAGAGTCTGAAAGAAGCGTTGCGTCAGACGCATGCGGTCGGCGGAAATACGGTTCTGCTGGTGGTAGGCAAGGGGAGCGACGGCCCCGAAGAAGAGATCTGGAAACGCTCGATTGAGAATATTTCAAAGGCAATTCCTCTGGCGGCAGAACTGGGCGTACCTATCGCGGTTGAAAATGTCTGGAACCAGTTCTGCTACGACCACGGAGGGGACCACACTCAGACTGCAGACAAGTTTGTGAAGTACATCGACGAATTCGATTCCCCCTGGGTTGGCATGCAGTTTGACATTGGCAATCACTGGAAGTACGGCAGCATGGGTGACTGGATTCGTCAGCTCAACAAACGAATCATCAAGCTGGACCTGAAAGGCTTCTCACGCGAAATGGGCAAGTTCACCAAGATCGGCGAAGGCGATCTGGACTGGGCCGACGTCCGCAAGGCTTTGGCAGAAATCAAGTACGCCGGCTGGGCCGCAGCCGAAGTCGCCGGCGGGGATTTGGAACGTCTGAAAGAAATCTCCGCCAACATGGATCGCGTGTTTGGTTTGACGATGCAATCCTGAAACTGATGAAACAGACGCTTTGCGGTGCAGGATCGACTGTGCCGTGAAGCGTCTTCTATCAATCTCACTTCGATTGCATCGACTTGGACAGTTTGATGGTCGATGTGACTTGCTTCTTTGCAACGACCGATGCGTCGAAGCTACCGAAAAATATTTCCTATGAAATGTTGCTTTGATCAGCCAACTCCGGTTCACCGATATATCATGAAACATTTTCGAGTGGTGGTTCGCCCAGTTGCCAAAGTATTTTAATTTCTGGTGCGATGTTATCCGGAAGATCTTCGGCGACGCCAACAGGCAAATCAATGGTTGCAGTTGCGGGTTGGGACAGGGCGATCGAACCTGTTGCAGTACCGGCAACGGTTAAGGCAGTACCAAACGAATTACCAAAATTCGTGTTGGATCGCAGGAATATACCGTCGTGAAAACGGACGCGGTGTCCTTTACCATCCGGATAGCGAACAGATGCGCCCACCTCGAATGTTATTGCATCAATCTTTGCGCGAGAAAAGAAGAAGCCACGGGCGGGGCGCAAGGCAATACGTCCAATACAAGGTTTGTCCCGTTGGGTCTGGAAATAGGCATCCATGAACGCGATGCCGTCATAGGGGGTCACAACAAACGCAAAGCAAAAGTCATTACGATTGAAATAGGCTCCCGTGAGAGCTCGCAAATAATCGTGTTCGAGATCAGCACGAAATTGCAGTTTGAGGATCACTCCAAGGGCAAAAATTGCTGCGATCGGGCCGCCTATGCGAAATCCCCATGTTATTGTGTCTGGACGATCAGCCGTCCATGCGAGTGCTCCGGCGATGCCGCTCACGATCATCAGTAACGCACATAGCGATTTGGTTGATTCACCCATGGAACTCTACTGGTTGTCTAATTCTTAGTGGGACTGATTTCTATCTTATCAATGATGACGATAAACTCAAAAGGTAAAGAGATGACGATAAACCCAAAAGGTAAAGAAGTCCTGATAACACAAATACACAGATGATGTACTGCTTATCCAGTTGTTTCAATACAGGCAGAGACAATAAAGTAGCCGCCAAAAAATAGATCCCAAAAATGAATCCATAACCTGAACCTTCCCCTCCCTCCATAAATACAATGGAAAAATACAAGAGTGGAATAATTGAGTAACAGAGAAACGCAGAATATTTATTGATAATAGGTTTAGGATATTGTTCAAAAATAAAATAAAAAATCCATCCTGGAACTAAAAATATTGCTGGAAAAAATCCAATGAGATAGGGGTCATCATTACGAAATGAGATATTAAAAATCAGAATAACAGTTAATGTATTAACAAATAATGTGAACCCAAAAATTGCTATGGTTTTTTTCGCTGTCTGATAAATAAAATTCATGATTTTGCTTCCCAGCGTTATTACGCAACACCATACTCAAACGGCAGTGTCTCGAGAATCAAGAATAAACGACACCTTTAAGGCGAGTCAGGCCGTTTTCATTCGTCTTGCCAACAAGTGATCGATAAAGAGAATCTCACATGGCTGAAAGAAATCTCCGCCAACATGGACCGCGTGTTCGGTTTGACGTCGCAATCTTAATGGATGAGAAACAGACGCTTAACGGTGCAGGACTGCCTGTGTCGTAACGCGGTACCATTTTCTCTCCACATTGTTGCCGGAGCTGACGTCGGATCCATTTCACAGGGTGTTTTCCTCTTGAGGTTCTGGTCTCTTCTCTAATGGGTTTTCTGATGACCACTCGATCTGTGTGAACCGGTTGTCGGCTTCCAGTATTGCTCCTATAGCGCGGGCGACTGTATCCTCGCTGGTGTCAAGTTGCTCTGCAGGTATCTTTCTGAGCCATTTGTTTTTTGCAGCAATCCCAAATACCCAGCTGTTATGCCGTTCAAGGTACTCCCAGACATAGATATCAACTGCGATTCCATTCGTCTTGACGGTCATGATCCATCCCCAATCTTCCATCGTTGGTTCCAGATCGGGTTCCATTTGATTGTATGGGATGAGTCTCGCATAAAACCAGCCGGAGCAGTCTCCTCCGATGAACCAGGAATCCAGCAACTCGTCCGGTATGTCGGTGAAGAACAATTTGGTATGGAATGACACGAATCTCATTTGTTTAAATACTCTTTTGTAGTCAGGAAGTAGCTGTATGAGGTTTTATGGAAAAGTTGAGAGATGATTCAGAGTGGTGGAATAAAGTAACCTGCTAAAGTGAATCCTCAGGTCGTTCTCTCGTCACGCTGTGATAAGCTATCATCCTCTCGATCGATGTAACATTCGCCGTGGCAGTAACTGCAAGAACGATCATCGTGTCCGCCAGTCGTATAGCGGCGATGTGCTGTTCTATCCAGGCCTGTGCCTTTGCAGACCGGACAAATCCGTCCTGGTCTCCGCTTTTTCTTTTGTTCTTCGGGCATACTTGTGCTCAAGTGGCCAAACTGGAATGAGGTAGAATGCTTCGACAAAACCCAATAATGGCAGGGATATTGTAATTCTGTGTGATCTCAAATCAGTTGTCAATCTGCTATGCAGAAAAGTACAACGTAAAAGAAGTTCCGTTGAATGACTCGAATCTGAAGAAGTGGAATATTGAAGACTCACTTTTGGAAACTTCGCTTCGACTCTAATCCTTGTCGGTACGAAGGACTGAGACGAAGGCTTTCTGGGGGATGTTGACGCTGCCGAACTGTTTCATTTTGGCTTTGCCCTTTTTCTGCTTTTCGAGCAGTTTTTTCTTCCGCGTCACATCGCCGCCGTACAGCTTTTCGGTCACGTCTTTGCGGAACGGTGCGATTGTGGTGCGGGCGATGACTTCGCCTCCGATGGCGCCCTGGATGGGGATCTTGAACTGATGCCGGGGAATTTCTTTGGCGAGTTGTTCGCAGTAATGCAGGGCCCGCGGACGTGCTTTCTCCCGGTGCACCAGGTAGGCCAGCGTGTCGACGGATTCCTTGTTGACGAGAATATCAACTTTCACAATATCGGTGGTTCGATACTCGATTGGCTCATAGTCAAACGATCCGTAGCCACGGGTGATCATTTTCAATTTGCCGTAGAAGTCGAAGAGGACCTCTCCCAATGGCATCACACTGGTGACTTCGATCCGATTGGCAGACAGGTAATTCATCGTCTGGCTTTCCGAGCGATGTTCCCGGCAGAGTTCCATGACCGGGCCGACGTACGTCTCGGGAGTCAGGATCGAGGCTTTGATGTAGGGTTCGCTGGCCGAATCGATCGCCGTGGGATCGGGCCAGTAAGAGGGGTTGTCGACTTCGAGCGTAGAGCCATCTTTCAAAGTCAGATGGTACTTGACCGACGGGGCAGAGATCACCAGGCCGATGTCAAATTCACGCTGGATACGCTCTTGAATCACATCCAGATGCAGCAGTCCGAGAAAGCCACAGCGAAAGCCAAATCCCAGGGCTGCGGAACTGTCTTTTTCAAACGTGAGCGCTGCATCGTTGATCGCGAGCTTCTCCAGGGCCTTGGTCAGCTCCTGGTAATCACCCGTGTCCATGGGATAGATGGAAGAAAAGACGACCTGCCTGGCTGGCTGGTAACCGGGAATCGGCTCCGCGGCCTGACGATTCAGCAGGGTGATCGTATCGCCGATCTCAATATCCTGCACACTTTTGACTCCCGCGACAACATAGCCGACTTCACCGGCGCTGAGCTGAGTTTTGGGAATGAGTTTCATCTGGTTGTAACCCACTTCATCCACTGTGAAGTCGCGACCAGCGTGCATGAAGTGAATTGTATCGCGCGGCTTGAGAGTGCCTGCCATGATGCGGCACTGCAGAATGACGCCCCGAAACTTATCGTAGATTGCGTCAAACACAAGTGCTTTCAGCGGTGCGTCCGGATCGCCCTGGGGCTCAGGAAGTTTCTCGACGATGCCTTGTAATACGTTCTCGATGCCAATCCCGTTTTTGGCGGAAATCGGGATCGCTTCGAAGGGGTCGAGCCCCAGTTCTTCGTCGATCGCTTCCTGTGCGCGTTCGATGTCGGCGGCGGGAAGATCGATCTTGTTGATCACCGGCAGCAGGGTCAGATTATGTTCCAGCGCCAGATAGAGGTTCGCGACCGTCTGGGCTTCGACTCCCTGAGAGGCATCAACTATGATCAAGGCGCCTTCGCAGGCCATCAGAGATCGCCTGACTTCATGTGAAAAGTCGACGTGGCCCGGCGTATCGATCAGATTTAACAGATAGTCTTCACCATCCGGGGCCCGGTAATTGAGGGTGATCGAATTACTCTTGATGGTAATGCCCCGTTCCCGCTCGATTTCCATCGAGTCGAGCATTTGTTCATGCAGTTCACGGAGCGTGACGCCACCACAGGTTTGAATGAGCCGATCGGCGAGCGTGGACTTGCCGTGGTCAATATGGGCAATGATGCAGAAGTTTCGTATATGTTTCATCGCGTAGTTTTAGCAGAAAGCAGAGGAAAAAAACAACTGAGAAGCCAGTCGATGTGGATGGTGCGGCGGTAACGGTGTCTGATTTCCTGACGGACCAGTTTAAGGTCATGCTTCCTTGCTGGCACCTCAATTAGTTATATTTCTTGCATACGTGATCTACCCAGTTCGCAAATTGACATTTTCCATTTTCTTCAAGCGTTATGAATTCGGAACCATTCGTGGGAATATTCGTGTTGAACTGACTTTTGACCCAGTTTTGAAAAATTAAGTTCGGTTCACTTCCTTCAGGTGGTTTCGATAAATCTTCAAATCCGAGTTCGCCATATCCAATGGCAAGCAGTCGCAGGAAATCTTTAAAATTCGCAGCAAGAACTTTGATGCCGTCGCCTTCCGAACCTAAATGCACAACAGGGAAACTCTGATCGCCGGCATCCCAGATGCAATACAGGGAGCCATCCGCACCCGCGCCGAATTGAGCGAGTTTCTCATCGACATCTCTAAATCCAAACCAGTAGAACATGGTGTCTTTGTCGCCAGCACGCAGCTCAAAGTAACCGCTGATGGGATAACCATTTTGATTGGTCCAGTCGATTAATTGCTCGAGTTCTCTGGGAAATGGGATATTGGGGGGAAAGCCTTTTTTTATATCTTTACTATTCATCAGCTTCCTATACTAATAACGACATCTTATTCAAGTAACGTAAATCGTGTCATAGTGTAACAAAAAAAACGGAACGCAGGCAGACACTGATCCGCTAGCCTCAATTTACCCGGATTGACTCAAAACGACCAGTTCAAATAGAATTCGCGTCAAAGGAGCCTAAGCATGTTTGTACGCTATACCATGATTTTTGCGTTGTCCCTGACGACGGTCAGTTTCGGTGCCGAACCGGAAGAGTGCCCTGAGCCTCAGAGACTTTCCCCAGCAGTGACCGGCAAGAGCCACAGTCTGTCGGCCCTGGATCACCTCAGCAGAGCGAAGGAGCAATTGAAAGCTGCGGGGCTGAGTGAAGAAGCAGAGCAGCTGCGAGAACTAACAGACCAGCTCAACCAACGCATCAACCGAGAGCGCGCTGAGTTAGCGAAACAGATTACAGCGCTTCAGAAGCAATCGGAACAACTGCGACAGCTGACGGGAAGACCGGACAAAATTCTCTGTCGCTGTCGCTTTCTTGAATTATCCAGCAAAGCAGCAGCAGAATTTGCAGCAGCAGCTGAGCCAGTGAAATCTACAAACGGCCAACGAAGTCATCCTGATCCCACCGTCTCGATTTTTAAGAATGCAGAAGAAGCCATTGAGCAATTGAAAAAAGCGGGAAGGGTGACGGTGGTGCATGGAAGTCCGGAAATAGTCACTGTTTCTGGCCAATCGGCAACGTCAGTGAGCGGCGGTAAATATCCTGTCTTGATTCCTGCAGGGGACAATCAAACTTCGGTCGAGTGGAAGCGGTTCGGCGTGTTCTGTAAGGTGGAGCCGCGTTTGCTTGATAATGGAAGAATCCAGCTCGAATTCAGCCCGGAGATCTCGCACCGCGACTACGCGAACGCGGTTAAAGTGAATGGTCTTACAATTCCCGGTCTGACGGTGCGGCGCATCTACACACAGGCGGAAATGAACCTCGGGGAAACACTTGTGGTCAGAACCGTTTCGCCTGCGGGTGTCCAAAGTCAGGTGGTGAATGCGAAATCAGATACCGCCTCTTCGGAAGATACCGTCACGCTGTTTATGGTGACTCCCGTTGCCATTGATTAGCTGTGTCCAGTTTTACTGTCGCGTCTCCAAAGCCATTTGATGCGAGTATCGTAGATTGAGTGATGCTATGGTTAAATGAGATTCGCTCTCGTTGCCCGATTTACTTTGTCAGGCGCAACACGGGATGAATAATTTGTAGATAGACACCATGACAGCGGTTTCGCGGTCTCTTCAAGTCAGACAGCGATTGCCTGAGGTGGATTAAGAAAGCGGTACGTTCTGTATTGATATAATCCGGCGGCATCACTTCCACATAAACGTAGGTCGCTTCTTCTTATAAAGAGATCGGTCCCCTGGCTCCCAATAATCCGACATCGACCCCATTTTCTTTGAGCATTTTTGTTGCCTTACCGTTGACTATCAGAAGAACGAATAATCCTACCAATGGTATCAGTGTCAGGATTCCAAGAAATATACCAACTACCGCTCCGTAGAGTTTAGTAGCAAGCAGGAAAATAAACACCGCAGCAACGATGATCACGATCCCTACCGGGATTCCGAGTATCAAACTTATCCCCACGGGAATCATAGACTGGCCTGCAACCGCACTCAGGTAGATCAGGATGCATACAAGAATGACTTTTTGACGGAACGCGATCAGTTTAATGTCCTCAGTAATTATCTGATATTGAGTGTGTTCAGAAACCGTTTGAGGCATCTCAGTGAGTCTTTCATTTCGAAATAGAATAAAATCAAAGTAAATTGATGCATCGCTTTGATCATGATGTGCATTGCAGGAACTCTCCAGCGATCATGTTGATCTTGCGAGCGCTTTAAGTTTTCCGGTTGGTTCAAACTCACACGTGACTCACTCTGGTGATTTGATCGTTCGCAGCTGAATTTTGGAGATCCGGTACGATACATTCTTTGTTTCAGCAAGGAACAATTCTCGTCCTCTGGTCGCTGCCGAATCAGAAGAATGCCGGAATCGTTTGGGATCCCCGTGCCAGTCGATGATCCGGTTGTCGTCGACGTCGACTTCCACGCTCTCTGGAGTGACGCGGCACTGGATGGTATGCTCTTTCTGATCGGGAAAGACGCCCCCCTGGTAAGTGCTATCATTCTGATCGCCACCACGACCATCGAGAAAATGCAGACCGCACGCCCGTCCCAGCCAGCCATCGAGCGCCAGCATGGTGCCGTTATTCTTTTCGCCTGCAACGATTTCGAGCCCCAGTGTATCACGGCCTTTGAGTCGTGTGACGACCATTAACAACTCATAGGATGCAGGGGCCTCGACAGGCAACTTGAGTCGACCGCCACTTGATGTCGGTGTGAACAGCACGCCGTTTTTCAGCTTCCACTCGCCGCTCAATGTGTCGCGTTCTAAATCGATCAGATTAAGCAGGTCGACTGGTTTGCCAGGAACAAATTCAGTGAGATCCGCATTCGGCTGAAGCAGGAATTCCGGGACATGATTCGGATGATCCGCGACAAACCATTTGTGCTCCAGGAAACGCTTCTGGATCACCCTGTCTGTTCGATTCATGTCTTCATCGTGCCCATACCCGAACCCGTGCAGCAATTCATGCGAGATTGCCCACGGATGCTTAAACCAGTTAAAGTCTCCTGTCATTCCGCTAAGCGGCATCGTCGTTCCGCCGTGACCACCAACGGCGCCTCCATTTAACCACCAGGTCAACTTGACGCAATACGAGGGGTTGAGCGGTATTTCTCGTTCTGAGGCAATTTCGCTCAGGCTTCGCTCGACCTTCGCCAGGTAGGCAGACGTTCGCCAGTTCATATAAGCAGGCGATGTTGTCGAAACACGTTTTGACTTCCGGGCGATAAAACGTTCTGGAGACAGAACCAGTTCTGCGGGTTGATCCAATTGATATCGCGCTTTAAGGAGAACCGTGTCAGTCACATTTCCCAACCGCTGGACGTCTTCCTGTGTCAGGGGAGGCTTCGGCGGCGCGGCGCCGTCGCGCATTTGTACTTCCCAGTTCCAGTCGATGGATGATTTCTGGGGATCCAGAATATGCCCCTGGGGATCCATGAGGCAAATATCGGTCCATAATTGCCGTGCGTTGGGGCTTCCTAAATTTTCGTTCGTCAAGATTGCTGCACTCGCGCGGCCGACCAGTGGGCCCCCGAGTTCAAACAGATGATCGGTCGGGGGCTGAGGCAGTACGTAACCCCGAGGATGAAAAACCACTTTGCGACCGTTCTTAATCTGGAACCAGTATCCGAGCTTCAAAAAACGGCGATTCGTTAAAAACAAGCTGTTATTCGTGATAGGAAATTCATACTGAGAGTCGGGGAAATCCAGCTTCACTCCTGCCGCGACGGGCGGCAATGATTCTGATTGCCAGCCAAAAGAAGACCGGACCATTGTCTCTGCTGTTTCCTGGATTCGGCGAATTTCATTCGTTTTTAATTCTTTCCATAAAGCGACTTGCGCATACTCGTTGCTGCCAAAGACTCGGATGCGGTAGCTTTCATCTTTGGAGAGGACTAAAGAAACATTTTCTGCCTGTGCGTTTCGTTTCCATGATACGGCACCGGTCGGCAGGATGGATCGAATTCCCAGTTGCGTCAGCTCCAGTCTGCGGAAACCTTGCACCGCCAGTTTCGGTGTTGGAATCTGAATCGATTGAAGCCTGACGGTCGTGGCAGATCCGACTTCCACGCGGCTGCTTTTTAAGGCCACGAGAACCTGCGGGCGAGGTTGATGCTGCACTTCAAACCGGTAAGAGCCGGCAGGTAACGCGATAACGGTCCGCCCAAGGTGATCAAACACATGCTGCCCCGGGATAATAGTGGGACGTTTCTTATCTTTTTCATAACGCACAACTGTCAGAGAAGCGCCGACAACATGTTGGGGCAGGTCGCAGCGAATTTCAACAGGCCAAAGCTGAGAGATCGGGATACGAACTCGCGCAGTATAGTGGTCACTCCCTGGGGCGTGTCGGTCGTCAAATCGAATTGTCAATCGATCATCAGACTTGAGCAGTTGTACCGCGCCTCTCCCTTTTTTCTCAACCAACTCTGCGGCGGACAAATTCAGTCCAGCCGGGATAAAAATGCCTTTCGATTCGGGTTTGAATACTGGTTCCGCATAGGGATCCCAGTTTCGATCATTCAACGACACTTTGCGTGGCCAGCTTGATTCATAGTGAGTCCATTTGACTTTATCGGAATCGATATGAATCGCGTCGGCACCGTCGATCTTTGTCTGAATATTCAATTCAAGTGGCTTCGGCGGAAGACCCGTTTCAGACGTGAGGTCTTGAATCATTTGTTTTGACTGCTTGCAAATCTGATCAGCAAACGTGATGAGTACTTCGTATCTGGCAGATCCATTGTGACCCTCATCATCAAAACGGACGATCAAGCCGTTGGCATCGTAACCCAGGCGGACCTGACCCCGACCTTGAATTTTATTGATGGTAGCGCCCGCCAGTCTGATGTGACTTTGCACGAAGGGTGAGTCACTACCCACCTGGAGTGTCTGTTGTTGTCGAGGAGACCAGGGTTGCCCATTAATCTCGACATGTGTGGGCCAGGCCCACGAACCATGCTTCCAGCGGACAGCGCGGTGTGAAATATGTAATTGATCTGTCCCGTCAATATTAGCCAGGATGTGTAAGCTGGTTCCGCTCTGAGCCGTTAAGTCGTCGGCCGCCGTGGCTGCCGATTCACTACCTACAGAGAAAAACAGGATCAGGATCAACAATAGTTTGCGGACTGGCGAACTGTGAAAGGGAGATGAAGAGAAACAGGCTGAGGAGACGTTGTGAGTCATTTCATGTTCTTTCACATGTAATTCCAGTTCTGTTCCACGCTATGGTCAGGTCGTATGCCAGAAAGGCTTCCTCTCACATCTGAATTCTGATCAGAAACATCATTTCATTATGCTATCATGCGGAATTGGCTAATCAAGGTTTCGTTTCAGGGTTGTAAACGGTTTTCAGTAAATGAGGACTCAGCAACTCGATCGGATGAAAACAATCAGTGGTCAATCGAACGGGGTGTATTACGGTTAAACCTAGTTTATGGAACTCTTTTACTCGGTTCAAAAAGTCTGGGAGACGCTACAGTTAAATTTGAGCCATTCTCAGTCGTGGCGCAAGGCGGTGATGGGATCGATGCGTGCGGCCCTGCGTGCGGGCAGGATTGTTGCCAGGGTGGTGACGATCATGCTGAAAGCCAGTACCAGCGCCAGCAGATCGCGGTCTCGCTGTTTCCTGATGAAACGCTTCCGACCGGGATTTTCACGACGATTTTGACTACTGTTCCGCCTGAACTGACCGATTTACTGACCTGTTTCGTGGGATATATGGTCGGGCAATGGATCAGCCCACGGGGCGATATTCCACGTGTTGTATAAGCTATTCACAGAGCCAATTGAAACGCTTAACCCGAGTGTGAAACAGGATGTCAAAATCCTTATCTCGAGGGACTTTCGGTATAAATTCGAAGAATACTGATTTGACTGTCAGATACGGGTTACAGACGTGTATAACAGGATAAAGGAAGTACACAATTATGAACGCAACTCCTGATACACGAGCCAGTTTGCTGATCCGCGTCCGCGATCCTGCGGATCAGGCGGCGTGGCATGAATTCGTGGAAATCTATCGGCCGGTGATCTTGCGGTTGGCCAGACAAAAAGGAATGCAGGAAGCAGATGCAGAAGATGTGGCCCAACTGGTCCTGGTAGCCATTTCCAAAGCAGTTGAGCAGCGTCCCCATGATCCAGAGCGGGCAATGTTTCGTACGTGGCTGCATCGGGTGGCGCACAATGCCATTCTGAATGCGTTGATACGTGGCAAGCCGGATCGGGGTTCAGGTAAATCGGAATTGCAGGCTTTGTTGAATGAACATGCTTCGCATAACGGACCAGATTCGAGCCTGTTACGGTTAGAGTATCGGCGGGAAGTCTTTCGCTGGGCTGCCCGGCATGTGCGTCAGGAATTCCAGCCGGATACCTGGGATCTGTTCTGGTTGACCGCTGTCGAGGGACGCGAGATCGAAGAAGTTGCGCAAGAGTATGGCAAAAATCGAGGGGCCATTTATGCTGCCCGGAGTCGTGTGGTTCGCAGGATTCAGGAGAAAGCAGCGGAGTACGAACGTGATCTATAACACGATACCTGTCAGAAGCTGCAGGAATGTGTGTATCCGTTGTCAGGAGCTATTAGGATGAAGAACAAAACAAGCACGTGTCAGCCGGAATCAATCGAACTGTTCCTGCAGCAGAAAATGAGTGACAGCGAACAGGCCGATTTTGAGATTCACCTGGATCAATGCAACGACTGCCGTCAGCAACTGGAAGCAGCGGCTGCCAGTGACGACATCTGGGCCTCGGTCCGGGATTCGCTTCAGGACGAAACGCTTGCGTTGGGATTTCCAGATGATGATTCTGCCCTGGATGCGGTCACGGATAATGAAGTGTCCTTTTCTCATAGTTCCGTATTGAATCTGCTGGCCCCTTCTGATGATGAGCGGATGCTGGGGCGCCTGGGAACCTATGAAATTGTGGGTGTCATCGGCGCGGGAGGAATGGGTGTGGTATTGAAGGCGTTTGATCCTGCGTTAAATCGTTATGTGGCCATCAAGATTCTGGCCCCGCATCTGGGCAGCAGTGGAGCCGCTCGTAAACGGTTCTCACGAGAAGCACAAGCCGCCGCCGCTGTCGTACACGACAGTGTGATTGAAATTCATGGCGTGGCCGAAACCGAGGGGCTGCCTTACCTCGTCATGTCTTATGTGCGAGGCCCGTCTCTGCAGCGGCGACTGGATGATACCGGTCCGCTCGCACTGGTGGAAATTCTGCGAATTGGTATGCAGGCTGCCAATGGGCTGGCGGCGGCTCACGCGCAGGGTCTCGTGCATCGCGATGTGAAGCCGGCCAATATTCTGCTGGCGGATGGCGTCGAGCGTGTCAAGTTGACTGACTTTGGTCTGGCCCGCGCCGCAGATGATGCCAGCCTGACGCGGACCGGCATCATCGCAGGAACGCCTCAATACATGTCACCCGAACAGGCACGCGGCGAGACGGTCGATCAGGCCAGTGACCTGTTCAGCCTGGGCAGTGTGCTCTACACGATGTGTACCGGTCGACCTCCGTTCCGTTCAGAAACCAGTTATGGCGTACTGCGACGAATTACCGATGAAGAGCCTCGACCCATTCGTGAAATCAATCCCGAGATCCCGGAATGGCTCTGTCAGATCGTCAGCCGACTGATGGAAAAAGAACCCGCCGCCCGTTATGCGACCGCCAGTGAGGTCTCTGGGGTACTGGAAGAATGTCTGGCTCACGTGCAGCAACCGACGGAAGTTCCTTTACCTGCTTCTCTCGAAAGTCAGACAGAACCCGGTGGTTTCTTTTCGAACACAGGTCGTAAAACGGGAGTGCTCGGGCTGCTCGCTGCTCTGTCAGCAGTGGTACTGGGAATGTGTTTCTGGCAGGCCACCGAACCGCCTGATATCGCCGGTACTTGGAACAGTGAAGGCTGGGGAACTGTCACGCTGAACCAAGAAGAAGCGGGATTTTATGCAGGGATCTACAAACAGCCGGACAATACTGTACCGGGAAGTATTCGACTAAAATGGTCGCGCATCGAACGACGCTTTAACGGAACCTGGCGTGAGGGTGAGGCACGTTTCGGCAAGCTTTCGATTCGACTCGCGGATGATGAAATTCGCGGCGCCTGGACCACCAGTCGCCAGTCTCGCGTGAATCCGGGGACTCCAGAACTGGCGGACTTATTGTGGATTCGTCCGCCTGAAGCAAACGTCGATGCAAACAAAATATTCATTAAGGGGCGAGTGATCTCTGTGGCTGATGGAGAAGCAGTGCTCTCCGTAGGAGAGAAAGACGGAATGAAAGTCGGGATGAAATTGATTGCCCTGGATCAGGGACTTGTGAGAGGTCAGATTGATATCATCAAAGTAGAAGAGAATCGATCGATCGGACGCATCCATGAGAATCCGCATGACACGCCGGTTGAAGCTGGTAATCTTGTGGAAAGTACGAGACCGGGGACACTGTCTGCGCTGAATTCCTATTTGAAAAGTCGTCCTGCACCCTCTTCAGAGAGTATAGGTGAAGCAATCCGTCAGCTCCATCCGGATCATTTTGGGAGCGCGGAAGAAACGATCAAGGTCCGGCCGAAAACTGCCGCTGAAAAAGCGATTGCCCAACTGACTCTGATTTCGTTTCAGAATCGTACACATCGGGCCGTGCGTGGCGTCATGGTGAACGCCGGCGCGGGAACCTACGTGATTACAGCCGGCCTGGGACCTGAAGCGAAACCACCGATCGCTGCGCAAATCTATCTGGATATCCCGGGACGGGGAAAAATAGGGCTGGAGTACCAGAAAGAGAGTACCAAAGAATTATTCCTTTACCGTACGCAGCGAAAGCTGACCGACTATCGACCGGTGGATGACATTCAGCTGGATATTGGAGATCAGTTATCAGCGATTCTATTGGGGGGGACCAGCGAATTATATGTAACTCCTCATGCCACGCGCATTACCACTCTGAGGCATAAGACAAAAACAGACGCGACCGGAAAGAAAAAGGGGGCGCCGCAACTGGTGGAATTCTCAATTGATCGTCAGCTGCCTTCGGGAGTTCCCCTCTTCAAAGAGGGAAAACTTGTGGGAATCACACGGAGCCGACCCCGATATATGAATGATAATCCCCAGGGGACCTTTGTCGTCCCAGTGGGAAAAATGGTCGAATTATGCGACCAGTTGAAACTCTCTCCTGAATCCAAGTCTACTTCAATCAAACCAGCGATCAAACAATCGGTAAGTATCGCTTCGAAGGGGTTACCACCGAAAACAGTCTCTGAAAAGGCAATAGCCCGGCTGGTGCTGGTCTACTTTCGGGATCAGTCCCGCCGTGCGATACCTGGAATTCTGGTCGATGCCGGTTCTGAAACATGCGTGGTCACAGCGGGGACAGCAGGGATTATTCCCGAGGGAGCGCCCCATGCCGTTGATCGGACGTTTCTTGAGATTCCGAATCGTCCACCCATCGATGCGGTCTATCTGCCACAGAGTACGAAAGAACTGTTTGTGTATCGGACACAGCAGAAGCTGACCGACTATCAGCCGTCTGAGTATGTTCTACTGGCGGTAGGAGATGAACTCGCGGCCATGTATCCCGGGAGTTCCCCGCAATTGACTTTAACCCCGCAGGCAGCACGCATCGTGTCCTTTGACAATCAAGCGGAACTGGAGTTGCCTCCTTTAAAGGAAAAACATCGGTATGAAGGCCTCATTCAACTCGATCGCAGTTTGCCTGAAGGGACGCCTTTGTTCAAGGAGGGGCAACTGGCGGGACTGACAGTTCTGGGGACCCGTTTTCTGGGAGAGAAAGCGAACAAATCCTATATGGTTCCGATAGAGCGGATAGCGGCGTTCTGTCGCGATTTGAAAATCGTTCCGGCAGGCAGCAGGCAACTTTCCGATGTCGTACAGGAATTTAACCAGCAACAGCAGTTGGATCCCGTCGACAAAGGGCAACCGCTTCTGACCGATGACGAAGTGGTGGCGTCGGTTCGCTGGGCTTTGCTGGACAAGAAGATTCCCGGACTTTCCGCGGAACAGCTACAACAATTTCGTGAAATCGCAGAGCTGCGTAGACTCGCTGCTGGCTGGCGATTGGAATTTGTATCTGAAGTCGACGGCGCGGACGAGGAACGTTTTCAGGGCTGGCAGGTTCAACTGGTTCTTGATCAATCCCAGGGGGCACCGTTCAGACACGAGGTGCGGACGCGACTGTTCAATCAACTGGATGCGGCAGGACAGGCTGTCAAACTCAACGAACCGGGACCCAAAATGCCAGATGACACGCCACTGGCTGCGGCAATCCATGGTTTCAATTCCGCACATCGGAGCCTGGGAGGAATGGATCAACCGCCTTTAACGGAAGAGGAAGTTGTCGCAGCGATCCGCCGAATGAAAATCAGACGCAATGAGCTGGACGTAACCAATGCGGAATTCTCGATGTTGCAGAAAATTGCCGATCAGCGTCAGCTACCGGAAGATGTCGGCTTTGAACTTCTGACACTGTTTCAACCAGGTGATGGTTATGAGTATCTGATCTGGTCGATTCGGCTGACATTACCTCGCATTGAGAATAATGTTCCCTATCCCCGTTATACAATCATTCTCAGAAAACAGTTTATTCGCTCACAGGCGATCGATAACGGGAAGATTGCATGGGGGCCAGTTGCCAAAAACGGATTACAGGCAGGAGTCCGTTTCGAGCCCGATAATGAACAATACGCGATCGGGCAGCAGGTACTGCCTCGATTTTATTATCGTAACACAGGGAATCAATTCGTCGAAATTATGCTTCCCCGTTTAATGACTCACAATTACTACACGAAACTCTCTGCCCTGGATGAAACTGGCAAATCGATCAGCATTGATCAGGACAGAAAACCGGCAGGACCGGTAGGCTGGTGGTTACTGCCCTTTGGTTTTGGTGCTCAGCATGAAATCCAAGGTCTGCCGATTCGCCTGGGAGAAGTGGAGCGGGGGCAGGCAGAAACTGTGATTCAGTCGAAACCCGGGCAGTCGGTGCGTGTCCGCTTTACCTTACCAAATTACGCTGATAAGAATGCGCCCCCATTTAAGACGGGAGAGATTCAATTTTCAATAGCAGAACCAGGGAAAGAGATGGACGCGGCCAGCAAAACGTTGGAATAAAAGCCCGTGTGAAGCATTAACGTGCTAACGGTCTGCGAGCACTGCCCGGCGTCGATAACTGATCAGCAGAGTTAAAAACAGGCAGACGCAGCAGATGGACAGCGGAAACAGCACGGTGGTCAGGGAATACGATTCCAGCGCCAGCAGCGCGAAAGTGTTCCTGATGAAGAATAAGAAGATAAACAGAATGCTTTCTTCAAACGGATGATCGTAGGCTTTGCGGATGGTCGGACCAAAGCCCAGCAGATCGATGATCGTCAGCAGGATCACCGCCCACATCGGGTTGGATGTGAAATACCAGCAGGGGATCGAGAGCAGGGCGGCACTGAAAAACAGTCGGTCGAGTCGCGTAATCGAAATGTCTCCGCGCTTAATATATGACAGAAAAGCGATGTAGACGGTGATCACTCCTGAAATGCCAATCGGCCAGGCACCGGTTCCCCCGTTCGCTTCGAGTTGGGCAAAAAACACAATCAGTGTGGTCGTGCCCCAGATGAGCCAGGAGAACAGATGAGGTCTGATTCGTCCTGCCAGAATCCCCCGTATGTACGGAATAAAGGCGGTGAAGGTGATCACGATCGCCAGGCCACTGAAGAGTAACTTGATACGGGGGTCCATGGATGATACCTGATATTCAACAGACGACTTGATACATACGGATCAGGTGGTGGGGCGGTAGCGGTACACTGATGTGCCCGTCCGAAAAACTTATCAATAAAGGGTTTCCGGGAAGTTGTCAATCCAAGGCTGTTTCCTGTTTGTAGTTTGAAACTCGACAGAGATGTCTGAGCCGCGTACACTCATTAAAAGAAAAGCTGAAGTGAACTGTTCCTGAAACAGTCAACAATTTGAATACTCCCTGGAGTCACCCGCATGAATCTGCCTCGCCGTTTCTGTCTTTTGAGTTTCCCAATAATCTGTCTGATACTGATGGCCGAGTTTACTTTTGCAGCGGACAAAATCGACTTTGAACCCGCGGCAATCAATCTTGAGCTGCCGGAAGGCCTTGCACTGGGACCCTGTTCGGCTGTGGATTTCGACAGCAAAGGGCGCATGTATCTGTTTCACCGGGGGCCACAGCCGATTCTCTGTTTTGACCAGAGTGGCAAGTTTGTGCGCTCATGGGGGGACAAACTGATCGGTCAGGCGCATGGCCTGCGTGTTGCCCCGGATGACACTATCTGGGTGACCGACATCGGTAATCACATGGTGTTTCAGTTCAGCCCGGAAGGAAAACTGCTGCTGGCGCTGGGGCAGGCGGGTAAACCTGGTGACAGTCAGGATCAATTTAATAAGCCAACGGATATCGCATTCGGTCCGCAGGGAGAATTTTACATCTCAGACGGCTACGGCAACAGTCGTGTGATGAAATTTGCAGCGAACGGAAAAAATCTGGGCCAGTGGGGCACACCGGGCAAGGGGCCGGGAGAATTCAATCTGCCGCATTCCATTCTTGTGGATGCAAAAGGCCGCGTACTGGTCGGGGATCGGGAGAACGATCGCGTGCAGATCTTCGATCTTGAGGGGAACCTGCTGGAGATCTGGACCGGATTTGCCCCGTACGGGATGGAATTTGATTCCCGTGGAAATTTGTTTGTAGCCGATGGTCGCGCCAACAAAGTGCTGCAGTTGAATGCAAGCGGCAAGGTCGTCAACTCATGGGGTAAAACAGGCAAGGGGCCAGGAGAATACAATCTGCCTCACATGCTGGCCGTTGATACCGCGGGGAATCTGTTCGTGACGGAAATTGGCGGGAAACGACTGCAGAAACTGCAGCGGAAATAGTTCCGTGAGTCATCTGTCAGCAGCCGCATCATTTCTGAGACGCACCGCTTTCCAGAAACGCAAGCAGGTCTTTGATCTCCCGATCAGTTAAGGAGTTGACTAAACCTGAAGGCATGAAGGAGATCGGCGATTCGACCATCATTTCGACATCACTGCGGTCGAAGGTGCGATTCTGCCCGTGGGCATCGCGGATGGTTTCTTTCACATACGAGCGCAGACGAATTCCCGTAAAGGTGCGACCATCAGTGAGAATGATCGTACGAGGCTGGTATTCGGGAGCCATTTCCCGACTGGGTTCGAGAATGGATTTTAACAGCCAGACGCGATCCTGTTTGTCACCCAGACTGCTTAAGTCGGGACCGACGACATTCCCGCGACCGCCGTGCCGATGGCAGTGAGCACAGTTGGCCACACGACCGTGATGAAAGATACGACGACCGCTTTCCGGGTCTGCTGGTTCTTTCACTGCTTCCAGCGCCTGGATCCAGGCATTGGTGTCGGTCAGAGCAGGGCGTCCCTCACTAAGCGATTTCGGGTTCAGTGCAGCTGCGAACAGGTCTGCGGAATCCGGGTACTTGCCGGCTAAGCTCTTCAGGGACTGTTGTTGCGGAGGTGTAAGCGTAATCGAGCGGAGCGCACGCAAAGCTTCTTCGCGCACTGCGGGTCGTTTTGCTCCAGACAGTTGTAATAAAAGGTCCGTATTCTGTTCTGCCAGCGTGGCCAGTCCGGCGATCGCTTCCGCACGCAGAGTTTCACTTTGTTGAGCGTCTGCAGCGATACCAGCCAGGATTTTCCGGGCAGCGACGGGATTGCCCGCCAGTGTGCGGACAACTTCCAGCGAAAGCGTTTCATCGTTTACGTCCAGCAACTGCTGGAGCATTTCCAGCGTCAGTCCTTTGGGAAACTTTTTCACAGGCTGATTCCCCTCTTTGGGAGCAGAAAGCGACTGTGTGGGTAACAACCGTAGTGCATAAGCTCGGATGCGTGGTGCACTGTTCGTATCCTGAACTTTGGCTAACAGCAGTTCCGGGTTGCGGATGCCTGCCTCGGGTTTTCCCTGCAGTGTATTCCAGGTAGCGATGGCGGCTTCAAAACGTTTATAATCGAGGTCGCTATCGGACAATTTTGCTTCAACTAATGGCAGAAACGCTTTCAAACCATAATCAGAAATCCAACGGAGCGTCTCGAATTGTACATCCGGATTTTTGTCGGCGAGAAACATCGGGACCCATTTCTCCGGGGCCGCCTTGGCAAGTTTCAAAGCCATTACGGCCTGAATGCGATTTGCTGCCGACCAGGTGGCGACTTCTTGAGGAGTCCAGTTCGACGCATTTCGTGAGAGTGCCTGCAGGGCAGACTGCGCGAGGAACGGATCTTGATCCTGCGCGAACTGGAATAATTCTTTCCGTGTGTGCTTTGATTTACCACTTCGCAGGAGCGCCGCCAGTTCGGCTTGTTTCGTGGGCGGTTCCAGATCCATTTTTCCGACCCAGGTGGCTTTGTTCAGATCGATTTCCAGTTTCCACAAGCGTCCATAGCCGTGGGCCTGGTAACGACCGTCGACCCAGTCGCAAAGATAAAACACGCGTTTTTGTTTTGTTGAGGCAGGATCTGCGGCGATGCAACTCGGACGGAAGTAGCGGCTTCCTTTGACTAAGATGATGGGTTTGGATGTAAAGCTGGCACCCTGTGGGGTGAGCGGATAAAAGTCAATGCGATGATCACTCCACGAAGGGACCAGCAGCCCGCGTCCCAGAGGCAGGATTCCGCAGGGGGCTTCTCCCGAGGGGTGAATCATGGGGAGGGTGCCCCGCAATTCACCATTCCAGCTGACGAAGGGATGATGCGCTTCCGAGCCATAGCTGCGCTCATAGCCGTAATCGCCTCCTTCAATGATGTGAAGTACTCGACAGGGAGGACGTTCGCCGGGATCATTTTCTGCAGCAAAGATTTCGCCATCTGCGCGAACACAAATGCCAAACGGGTTCCAGAAACCTTCGGCAATGCGTCTCAGTTTTTTGCCATCGGCGGTACAACGGAAGACGCCTCCTTCACCCGCTCCCTTAACAGTGACTCCATCGGTCCCCGTCAGTGACCAGGGTTTGGCATAATTTTCACCGAGAGCAAACACCAGGTCGCCCTTCGGATCCCAGGCCAGTCCTTCCAGGCCGTTATGAGGATAGTCGGCTTCACTCTTCAGCACGGCGATGTTCTCTTCGATATCGGCTTTGCCGTCGCCGTTGGTATCTTTGATGCGCAGGATACGGTCCCGTTCGGCCAGATAGACCCAGCCATCCGGTCCCAGTTCCAGGTCCATGGTCGCATCGGTGGCATTATAGAAGACCTGTCGTTTCTGGGCACGTCCTTCTTTGTTGAGGTCAGAAAAGATCAGGATTTCATCATGCTCGGGACCAACGTAATCGTCGGGGCGAAAGTGGGTATGTGTGGCGACGACCCAGATGCGGCCCTGTTCGTCCACATCCACGCCTGTCGGAGTGGCCAGCTCGGCATGTTCGGCGACGAGTGTCAGCTGTACGCCGGGTTGCAACATTTTGACCTGCGGTTCGCGTTCGGCTGCCGGGAGTGTACTGATGGCGAAAAGAGAACTAAAGACCAGAAAACAGAGGGCAGGATATTTCATAGATGTTATTCTCTCGTGTACTCGCGTATTTGCGTTTGAGATCGTTAGACTGTGTCCAGTTTTATTGTAGCGTCTCCGGGGTCATTTGGACCCAGTCTCGCAGATTGAGAGACGCTATGGTTAAAAGTGATGCGCTCTAGCGTACTGGAACAAACAGGCTGGACGGTTAAAAAATTCTGTATTAACCATGTTGCTGAGGTGATAGATGTTTGTAAATTGATCTGGATTCAAAAGCCCGAGAAAGACATGAAAAAACGGGTTCAAGCACGGACTGGGCCTGTAAGTACCTGATTTCTGCCAGAAGCCACACCGTGAGTTGCTTCAAATCTAAACGGCAGACTCCTTACCCAAACAGTTCCATGATCGGTTTTCCCGTGGTCAGGGTGCGCAGGATACCGGTCGGGTCTTTGGGATCGTTGATGGGGATGTCGAGGGCGTGATAGATCGTCGCGGCCAGTTCTTCAGGGCGGACGGGATCATCGGTTGGATATTGGCCGTACTTGTTCGATTTGCCGTAGACCTGGCCTCCGGCAATTCCAGCGCCGGCGAGAATCGATGAGAAACAGCGGGGCCAGTGCTGGCGACCGGGAGGATTCTGTTTGAGCACATTCGGCGTGCGACCGAATTCACCGGTCACGACGACCAGTGTATTCTCCAGCATGCCGCGTTCTTTCAGGTCGGAGAGCAGCGCCGCCAGCGCCTGGTCCAGGCGAGGCAGACAGAAGCCCATGCCATACGAACCGTTGCCGAAAGCATTGCCCATCCCCATATTGCCGCCGTGCATGTCCCAACTGCTGCTGGGCGGACCTTTCTTGTCATGATCTGCCTGGCCGGTCCAGCCGTTGACGGTGACAAAGCGGACCCCTGATTCCACCATGCGTCGGGCGAGCAGCAGATTCTGTCCGAGCGGATGCATGCCGTATCGCTGGCGGACCTGATCGGGCTCTTCATGCATGTCAAACGCCTTGCGGCCTTCGGCGCGCGTTAACGCTTCGTAGGTTTTCTCGCGCAGGTCAGACCAGTCTTTGACGGTCTGGTCCCGGTCGAGCCGATCGGACTCCAGTTTGCTGAGGACTTCCTTTCGCTTTTCGAATCGCGGTTCGTCGTAGGGGGCGTAAATTTCAGGTGGCTTGAAATCTTTCATCGCCGGGTGATTATTCGCTGAGCCGACAAACACGGGTGCATAGGCGGAACCCAGGTAGCCGCCAATGCCGATGTTGGGAGCGCAAAACACTGGTGGCCCTACACATTTAATGAGCCAGGCGTTGGAGACGAAATTGCGTTTGCTGGGTTTGTGTCGGGCGACATGCGAGCCCAGGTAAGGTTGTTCGTTGGACATGCCCTGCTGTACGCGTTTGTCCGACTGTCCGCTGAGCAGGTTGTGCATCGCGTCGAAGTGATTGCTGATCGCTCCCGGATGCGACATGGAATTGATCAGCGTGAACTCGTCGGTCAGCTTTGCCAGTTCCGTGTGCATCTCATTGATCCGCATGCCCGGCACTTTGGTGTCGATGGGCATGTAAGGCCCGCGGTACTCCAGCGGGGCCTCGGGTTTCATATCCCAGGTATCGAGGTGACTCGGCCCGCCACACAGCAGGATGAAGATGCAGGACTTTTCCGCCGCGACCGCTTTGCCCGACGCGTCAACTTTGTCGCTCCCCATGACCATGCCCGGCATGCCGAGACTGAGCGTTCCCAAGCCACTCGCAATCAGGGCCTGCCTGCGGTTCATCTGGAATTCATCCATCCTCAACCTCGCTTTGATTCGCATAAACTGGAGTTGATGTGTGGATTATATCATTTTCACCAGAGAAACAAGAGAAAATTCAGGGGGAATTCTGCCTGTCAATCACTTTGTTCCTGCGCAGCCGAAAAGGGGCTGCAAGCTAGAAATTTGTTTAACCGTTTAAACAATTCTGGTATACTGCAGTTTCTATAGAAGTGAACCTGTCTTTTTCTCCCCTGTTCTTGGGGTCTTATTTATTTTCATTTCTTGAGAGGAGGCTGTCATGTCTGCGTCTGCTTCTCACCGCTCGGTCCTGCGTTACCTCTACAACCACAATCCGTTCTATGTCATTAGTGCGGTATTGATGTTGTTCGCCGTGCGGTCTGCTTACGGAACCATTGAGATCGGTTCCATCAATTGCTGGGTGATGATGGGAGTGCTCGCCGGGTATACCCTGTTGCTGGCGGGGATTGGCGTGTTGATTGTCCGCTGGGGCAAGGTCTGGGAAGATGCCCGTTCGATTCTGCTGCTGTTGCTGCTGTTGTTCCTGGGGGTCTCGGTCAGTATGGACGATCTGTTCTCCCGGATTACTCCCGATCAGGGCATGCTGTTAATGATTGGCGGATTTCTGTTTTCGGCGGTTGTCTCCGAAACCGTATTGTGGGGCGCCGGCATTCGCCTGGGCGCCCGCTATCGGATTCCTTATCACCTGTTCCTGGCGCTGTTTTATTTCGCTCCCTGGTGGTGCTCTCCGGAAATGCATCCGCGTTCTGCGGAGGAACTCGAATGGACGCTGTTTCTGTTTCCGGTGGTCGGCGCGATTCTGTTTTTGTTTCTGCTGCCCGCCGTCCGCGGAGGCGTGTCGTATGTTAAAGGGAACGGCACTCCCTGGGGCTGGCCGTGGTTTCCCTGGATTGCGTTTGGCATGTTTGCCGCCTGTATCAGCCTGCGTTCGTTTGCGCTGTGTCTTACCTTCGGGCCAGCCGGTCCCATGTGGATTACTTCGGGAAGCGGACCCCGACTCATTTCTTTTGATACGTTGTGGGGTTTCTATTTTCTGATTCCGCTTGGCTTTGTCCTGCTTCTGTTGTTGCTGGAAGGCAGCCTGGTGACGAAGAATAAAACCTTTCAGGCAGGCGTGATCCGCTTTTCACCGTTATTACTGTTGCTGGCGATGCCGGCGACGACGGGGCCGGTTCACACCGGTTTTCTTTTCAAAGTGACAGACGTGCTGGGCGGACCGATCTGGCTGACCCTCTGGCTGCTGATCGGCTTTTATCTGCTGGCAGCGGTGCGACGTGTACCAGGCGCATTCACAGCAGGGCTGGGAGCCGTGGCGCTGCTCTCGATCGTTGGCCCCCAGACACTGGGTTCGCGGACGCTGATCGAACCGACGCCCTGGCCGTTGCTGCTGGATGGCGGATTGCTGCTGATGCTGGGGCTTCGCCAGCGTTCCTCCGGAATCTGTGCGGCAGGCGTGCTGGCGGCGACAGCCGGGATCTGGCTGGTGATTCCGGACACGGTGCTGTTCGAGTACCGGTTCACGACCTGTTTTCATCTGTTGTGGATCTCAACACTTGTGTTGGGGCTGACGATGAAGGATGACTTCAGTCGCGTGCTGCAATGTGCCAGTGCGCTGCTGGTCCCGCTGGTGGCGGTCGTCGTGATTCTGAATGAGCGAGCGGCAGAAATCCCGCTGGCCTGGCGACTGACCTATGTCGCCACGTGGGCCGTGGGCTGTCTGTTGATTGCCCGGCTCTGGTCGAATCGCTGGTTTACGTATTCGTTCGCCGCGACGTTGAGTATCCTGCTCTACACCAGCGCGACCTACGGATTTCGACTGGCAACGCGCACGCTGGATCAATCGGCGGTGATCGCGTTCCTCTGGTCAGTAGGCGCCTTGTTGCTCGCATTCCTGATCAGCGCCCACAAAGCCCGCTGGTTACCCGAGTATGCCTGGATGACCTTCTGGAAAGAGAAACCGGCGGAAGAGGAGTTACTGCCGCCGTCAGAGGTGACCTCTGGGGATGAGGAGTGATTGAAAGCCCAAAAGATTCTAATCAAGGAGGCAGGTCTGGATGATTCTGGACCTGCCCCTTTTAATCTCGCGGAACCAGTCCGGATCACGCAGCAACTACAGATGAATCGTTTCTTAAGATGATTTCTGACCATCAGGTTTCCAAGCCACATTCTCAGCTGGATGTTTTCGCGCATCTTCAGGGCGAACGAAAGTAACACCTGTTATGCCCGAATCATGGATTTTGGTTGCGAGTTCTTCACTCACACACCAAATGACTCCTCTTAACGACTTCGGACTTCGATTAGTTTTTCTCGGAATTGGACCAACACGAAAGAAATGATAACCTTGACACTTACTTTCATCTAGTACTAATCTTTCAATTCCTTTAATGCCTTTTTCTGTTGCTTCATATTTTGAATTTTCATAGTCAAAACAACAGACTTCTTCCAAAACATTTGCATAGAAGAATTTATGACCATGATATGGTTTTCCCTTCTGGGTTACATATAATTCGCGAAATTCGACTTTTATAGGAAATCCAGAAAGTAATTGTTTTAATGTTTCAGAAACAATGAACATGTTAAATGAGTAGAAGAAATCGTTAGGCATTCCCCCTGTTTCGATATTAAGGGAGATCTGTGGTAAATTCGATGGGATAGGTACGCAACGGTTTGGTTCAAAGCCTAAACCATCTAAAGTTTGGAAATTCGTGACAACTGCATCAATGTATTTCCCACTGTCGCGCCAAATAAGTACCATTTTTTGCTCCAATTTATTACGTAGGACAGCTCCAGGTTGCCCCTTTGTTCGGATCTTCATTTTGAAGCCATATCTCGTGGTTTTCTAATGCGCTTTTTAATTTCCCTATGATACCCATTATCGCATCACAAAGTTGACAATCATTTAGAAGATCTGATTTGTAATCATCTTCTAAGTCTATCAGTAAAGATCTAACGCAACGGTAATATTCATGTGAATGTCCTCCGCTGTGAAGGGGAAGTCCTGATGAGTCCGCGTCGTCTTTCAATGTTGGCAAACATAAACCATTGAAACTACCATTAATATCGAATCCTAACTTTTCAGCCGTTAATAAAGCTGATGTTACATTCGTTGAATTTACGAGATGGCTAGAGAGAACATGATGGGCTGCTGATTTGAATGGTGTAGAGCCACAGCCGAGATTCGTACGAAGTTTACTACTACTGCCTGTAAGGTTGCCATTGCCAGCCTTGTTCCCACAACCATAATCTTTGCCTTTTATAATTTCAGACGCATTATGGACCAGTAATCCACCTTGCCCGACGCGATAAACATGATCGCCGTCGACTTCGATATTATAGACGTGTTCGGTAGTGCGTTCCAGATGTCGGTTCGTGATTTACCGTAAGCCGTTGAGTGACTTCAGGCTGTCGCCCGGCTGGAATTCTTCGGCGGGAACCCAGGTTTGTTCTGCGGGAGCCAGCAGTTCCATTGTAAAGTTCATGACTGCTGTAGCCAGAGACTCAAAGGTTTGTTCTTCTTCGGCTGGTAGTGAATAGACCGATGGTTCTTCACAAACGCAGGAACTATTGTCTGCTGCATTTAGCGACTTACAACAGGATACGAATTCTTCTTCGAAGTTTTCGTCAGCCGCGGTTTCGCGCCAGAGGGGGTGTCCTCCGGTAACGCGGAGCGGCGTGGATTCGCCTTCGATATCGAATTCCAGACATTCGCCGGTCGAATGCGCGAAGGTCGCGGTAATCACGCGGCCGGGGCCCGTTTCGATTTCCGGACAGTCGTCGATGGCTTCGAACAGCGCTGCCCCTTCCACGCCCATTTCTGGCATGTCCAGCAGAATTATTATGCCTTGTAAGTTAAGTCAAATTACCATAAAGGATCCCAGTCGATATTTTCATATGTTTTCCTGTTGCCTGCAGCGTTATATATTTCTATGCCATTTAATTTTTCAGCAAGGATATGACGAGCAACATCTGCTGTTGCAAAAATATTGTCTTCTTCAGGAATAGTAAATATACCTGATTTAGGTAGCTTATCTTCTAGGAACACGAAACTCGAATAACCTACATTTTCTCCATATCTAACCTCTTGGCTGAGTTTTTTGTCTAAGCAATCAATTTCGCCAATTTTCCTTGGTATAAAATATTTGGCCCCATTAAGGGTACAAGGCCAAAAATCGAATATTCCAGTACAATACGGTCGCACTAGCTCAGTTAATTTTTCTGAAAAAATTCCCCAAGCATTAGATATAAAATAAAAATCCCAATTTGTAGCATCTGGGTGATTAACAACAGCAATTTGGTTTGGTGAGATATCTGGAGAAACCGGGCCGGATCCATAAATCCAATAGTTAATATTTAGTTTATCCCACTCAATCTGAGATTTGTCTTCATCAATAGAGGGTGTTGAATCTGAGTCTGTTGGGATCAGCATTGCAATATGTCTCATGGAATTTCCTTAATATTTAACAAGGGTGATCAGTAGGATTAGCCCTATTCAATGCCAATGTTCCGTTCAACAATTCTTGCTTAATACCAACCAAAATGTTTTTAGCATCAGCGCAACTCTTAGCCCCTCTAAGTTGAGCAAGTACATAAGCAGTATAAATCTTAGAATTGTCGCGTCCGGTATGAATTGATGCAATTCGACCTGGATAATCACATGAAGGTAACCATACACCATTTTGACTCGAGTCAAGATCGATTCCACAACAACAGAGCCACTCGCCGATCTTAGTAGTGAAATGGCGAACAGGGAAGATATGGTGTGCTTGAGGGACAGTTAGTCCGCTGGCTCTTCTCTCCGTTCGTCCGGCAGATAGGTCGTCACGCGCTGGCCGACGCGGAGCGTTTTGATCGATTGCGTTCCCGTCGGTGTATGAACGAGCGTGCCGGCAGTAAAACAGTTTCCAGCCCTGCACTTACACTTCGATTTACAGTCTCCCCCATTCGGCCTTCCGCCACCTGATCCACCATTACCTCCCTCATCACCCAAATCGCAAGCTGGTAATTTACAACTACCATCCGTGCTCCGTTCCTGCGAATTTCTGTGCCTGGAAATAGTGCTCCACAGTTCGCCAGGTCTTCCCCTTCAGTTCGAAAGGATACGCTTTGAAGTTCGAAAACTCACCGTAGGCTTCTTTCGTCGAATAAAAATAGATTGTCATGAAAGTTCCTTTTCAGATTTATTAATTCTCTTCGTGCAAATGCAGGTTCGCGTCATGATCACCGCTGATGCGAATCAAACGGTCCGGGTTCTGGTACTGGGCGACCAGGTAGCGGGTCAGGTCGATCTGCATTTCGCGCATCGCTGCCAGATAACGACCCTGTTCTTCATTTTTCGCTCGCTGATGTTCCAACTCGATCTGATTGACGCGGCGTTGGGTCTCTTCGTCGGCGAGTTGTAACTCTTCCTGCTGGTGGATCTGCTCGTCGTGCTGCAATCGCTGCAGGTGAATGTCGTGTTCGGTTTGTTTCGATTCCATCTCCTGGCGTTTTTCGGCCCGGATCGCTTCCCGCGCCAGTTGGACATCCGCCAGTTCCTGGGCCTGAATTTCGGTCTCGGCGTCCAGCTTCAACCGTGTCCGGGCTTCGATCGCACTGTCGTGCATCGCCTGCAGCGTCTCCCCCGCCGTGTAACCGCGATAGACAACCTTATTGATCTGATAGCCTATCCGGGTCGCCCGTACCATCAGATTCTGGTAAGACTCCAGTTCGTTCAACTGCTCGGTGTCCTGCTTGAACGCTTCGAAGGAACGCGTTCCGGTAAAATCGACGACGTCGGCCGTGACCGCATTGATAAAGTCGGCAATGGGATCGTGCGTCTGATCCAGCATCTTTTCAATGTCAGACAATTCAAAAAAGATCATCAGTTTGACGGTCAGTAACGCATCATCGGCAGTTCGCACTTCATCTACCAGATAGTACGTCTGGTCTGGAATGACCCGCAGTTTATTAAAGTTTAACGCCCGGGGAACCTTGTGGGCTGGATCTTTCGGGTCTGCACCATGCCAGCGAAAGTCATGCAGCCATTCATTTTCCTCGGGAACGAATAGCATGGGGCCACGTTCCACGCGTCTGTGGACTTCATTTCCGATACGGCGATAGACCACGATCGCTTCGTGCGAATCCAGTTCCAGCGCAGTTATGACGTCAATCGATAAATGCTGAACCGGGTCATACCAGATCGAGATCGGTCCCCGCTGATGTTCGCAGTGCCCATCGACAAATTCAATAGAAAGATACTGGTCTGCACCGGCACAATACTGCCGCAACGGTTCAATCGACTTGCGAAACAGGATCAACCGCCGAGGACCATCGACATAGTCCACCCGCCCTTTATAATCCCAGATCGCAACCCGCTCACCCTGTCGAACTGTTTTAATACTGATCATGGAACTTCTCCCCGTTACGAACTGTGCTTCATCGTCAAATATTGAATGTAAATCCATTTTGGATCAGTCTTTGTGTTTCTCCCGATCCTGACTTGTTTTAGAACTGGTTCGCTCTCGCCGAATTAAATTCTTTATTGATAGTGTGTGTAATACACATATGGTAGTGTGGAATACACACTAAGGCAACTGCTTTTATTTAAAAATATGATATTTGGTATCAGTGCAGTGTATTATGAACCAATCAAGGTATGGCGGTGCAGGTGTCTTGAATATTCCCTTCCGCCTTATCTTTGTGTAGTTTATTAGTAGAACTTATCATCGCACTCTGCGTCTGTTATTAAAGACGCACTGTTGAGGAATACACCATGCGAAGGCTTATTATCACTCTGGTCGGCTGTTTCATGCTGATGTCGTTTATTGAATCAGCAGAATTATCGGCGGCGGATCAGTCACCGCGACCGAATGTGGTCATCATTCTCGCTGATGATATGGGGCTGGGAGATGTAACGGCACTCAACAGACAGAGCCGCATACCGACACCGCATCTGGACAAACTCGCGCGGCAGGGGCTGGTGTTTACCGACGCGCATGCCGCGGGATCGTATTGTGTGCCTTCCCGCTATGGCCTGCTTACCGGTCGCTACATGTGGCGGACGCGGCTGGGATCGGGGGGCAATCTGGCTAACTTCGCCGGCACGTTGATTGAACCGGGACGCACGACGATTGCGAATCTGATGCAGGACGCCGGTTACCAGACAGGACTGGTGGGCAAGTGGCATCAGGGGCTTGACTGGAAGCTGCATGACGAAAGCGAGCGGGAACAGATTCGCGTCGATCCCAATTACCAGAACTTCAAAAACATTGATTTCGCTGCTCCCGCAATAAAGGGGCCGAAAGATTTTGGGTTCGCCTATTCGTTCGGCACCGCCGGTTCTGCGGAGATGAACCCGGCGGCGTGGATCGAAAACAATCGCGTGACCGTGATTCCCACGCTGACGACGGAGCAGGCGAAGAAAATACACGGCGAATGGTTTGGCCGGGATGATAACATCATTGCCGAGGGCTACACGATGGATCGCTTGGTGCCGACGCTTTCGAACAAGGCGTGCGAGTTTGTTGAGACCGCGGTACGTACGAAACCCGATCAGCCGTTCTTTCTGTATTATGCAATGACAACGCCTCACAATCCGATTGTTCCCAACGAGGAATTCGTCGGCAAAAGTCAGGCGGGGACGTACGGAGATTTCGTTGTCGAACTCGATCACCATGTCGGCAGACTGCTCAGTAAACTCGACGAACTGGGCATCGCGGACAACACGCTGTTATTCTTCACCAGCGATAACGGCCCCGTGGATCGGACACGCGGGTATCCTCATCGCTGGGTGCGGGGGGATACGCAAATATACGGGCACGACAGTACCGGCGACTGCAGCGGATGGAAGGGAGGCCTCGAAGAGGGCGGTCATCGTGTGCCGTTTATTGTGCGCTGGCCTGGTAAAATCAAGCCGGGCGAGCGGTGTTCGACAACGATTGTCTTCAACGATGTCCTGCCCACGCTGGCGGAGATATTGAACGTCAAGTTAGACAGCAACACTGCTGAAGATGGCGTCAGTTTCTATCCGGCATTAACGGGTGCATCGCGGCCTGTTTCGTTTCACAAAGCGATTATCCACAATCATCACAACGGCCACTTCGCCGTCCGCCAGGGACCGTTCAAACTGATCATTAAAGGACCGAAAACGGTGGAAGAAGTTCTGGATCCGCGTGTTCCGGTGAAATATCAACTGTATGATCTGGACAAGGATATTGCCGAGTCGACCGACGTTTCTGATAAACATCCCGAGAAAGTCAAACAGATGCATGCGATTTTGAAACAGTATGTGAAGGCAGGTCGGAGTAACGGGGGTTGAATCTTTAGCGTTCTGTTTCATAATGTGTGGAGAGTAAGAATTGTCTCTGGGCTACGTATCAAGCATATTGGAACGCATTCTGAAAATTACGAAAAGTCGTATGGGTATGAAGCAGATGGAACTATTTTGATGGGGAGTTCTTATGGGCAGATTCATCATCATCGTGCTGTGTTTGGGGATGGGACAACATTGTGCGGCAAAGGAAAAAGTCGAATCTCTGATAGACAAACTTGTTGAAGTATCTCAACCCGGTTATGGATATGCTGCCCATTTCTCAGGTGCTGAATTTCTACCGTATCCTGATACCGGGAAAATGGGGGCGGAGTTGTTGGGTGGTGGAGCTCCTGTTCGCAGTGAAGTCTTACGTCAGATTGTCGAGCGGGGCATCGATGCGGTTCCCGCTTTGATTAAACATATTGGCGATGATCGTAAAATCAAAATGAAGCCTTTGTACGGGCTTTCTGTAATTACTTTTATGGATATTTACGATTCCAATGAGAAGCTGCGCAAAGACGTTCCCCAGAGAGTCAATCGGGATTTTTTTGATGATGGCAACAAGCATCCAGACCGTCACAGTCTGACGGTGGGGGATCTCTGTTTTGTTGCGTTAGGACAGATTGTCAATCGAAGATATTCTGCAGTCACTTATATACCGTCAGGAATCTTAGCTGTCAGTTCGCCTTCGTATTCTAAACGCCTGCGCGATAACGTGATTCATGACTGGCAGGGCCTGACTCGTGAGCAGCATATTCAGAGTCTGATCAGTGATTTTAATATGCCCGATGATGAAGACCGCCGGTTTGGCGCCTATCTCCGTCTGTCCTATTACTATCCGGAGATGGTCGGTCCAGTTGTTCTCAAACATCTTCAGCAGCCAACTTATGATGCTGAAATGGTATCCGATTTTGTCGACAACCAGCTCTACACGAACAAAGATAATGATCAGCGTCAGAAACTGTTTGATGAGTTTGTTCGAATCAATGGCAAGCCGTATGCTGTGGGGGTAATGGCTTATCTGTTCGATGAACTGGCTCGGCTGGAACTTGCAGAGTCAGTTACTCCCACTGAGCCACCCTTCAGAAAAGATCTCAATACTCAACCACGTGAGTTGCTTGTCCTGCTGTTTGATGCTCCGGTAAATGTGAAATTTATTAATCGGCCTGCCATGAATGCTGTCTCTGTGGGGGAACGGTCCAGTTTCATTTACTCACTGACGTATGACAACAGCAGTCAGGTTGCTGAAGCATTGCATCGTATTTATCTGAGCAACCCGAAAGACGAACAGATTGCCCCGGCGTGTCTGTCAGCACTGGCAAATCGTGGTTATGCTGACTTCTTAATTCAGCAACTCGCTCAATTTGATTTTACGACTAAGGATAGTGATGACTTCTTATTGCGCTGTCTGGAATCGATCAGTTCATCACGGGAAAAAGCTGTTCAGCAGAAATTGTTAGATATCGCCCTGAAGACACCTAATGACGGATATTTCTTCTGGGCTCTGAATGGAGTTCAGAAGCCGTACCCTCTGTTGGTTTTTAAACATGCCAGTGAAATTCTTGATAACCTGCCTGAAACATCGGAATATGACTATGGAATTCTGGAAATGATCAGCCAGCAATTTCCTGATCGCGCGAAACCGGTCTTTCAGAAATATCTTTCCACAGGCAGTATCGATCGTGCCCGCATGGTGTGCGAATTATTCTGGGAGGGAGGCCCTTTAGCCAGACAGGTTCTCTGTCCTTTGCTTGAAGATCGTCGAGAACTCGAAGGATATCTGGTTTTCGTGCGCATCTGTGATCTCGCAGCAGAATCGCTTTATGAATCGAACAAAAATATCTCTTTTGACTTCGACTGGTCTATTGAACAAAGAGACGAGGTGATCTGGCAACTCAGAAATTCCTGTTTCACACCAGATCAGAAATGACCTGTTACGATAATTGGGTGGTCTAGCCGGCTGCTGAGAAGCCTGCAGTACTGATTCAGCTGAGAACATCATAACCCCGTTCTTGACCTGTGTTGATTATTTTATGATAATATCAACGTCTTTCGATGTGTTAAATCGATTGTCTGAACTCGCCTGACAATTCCTCACCTGCTGGCCTTATTCTCTGGAAACCTTATGGCTCGAAACTTATCAGATTGCTCAGGCGTCACCCGCCGAAATTTCGTGCAGGCAGGTTTGCTGGGGGCAGGAGGCCTGGGGCTGGCTGATCTGATGAAGCTCAAGGCCGAAGCATCGATTCCCGCGAAGCAGCAGGATACGAACGTCATTCTGTTCTGGTTGAGTGGCGGCCCCGGGCATATGGAGACCTGGGATCCCAAGCCGGATGCCCCCGCCGACTATCGCGGGCCGTTTCAGTCGATTGCCACCAGTCTGACCGATGTCCGGTTCGGCGAGCTGATGCCGGAACAGGCGAAGCTGGCGGAACATCTGGCAGTGCTGCGGACTGTGAATCATGGTTCGGGCGATCATACCAAAGGGAATCACTGGATGCTGACCGGCTTTGAAGGTCCCGCGTTCAATGCACCCGATAATCGTGTACAGCGACGTCCGTCGATGGGCTCGGCGGCCTCTTTTTTACGCGGTGCGAACCAGGCGGGGATGCCCCCCTATGTGGGAGTGCCTCACTTGAAGGGGGGGACCGATAATCTGTTTCACTATTCCTCCTACATCGGGGGCGGCAGCAATCCGTTCATCGTGAATTCCGATCCGAATACCAGCAGCTTCAGTGTGCAGAATCTGACCTTAACAAAAGGCCTGACGTTTGATCGGCTGCAGAATCGTCGGCAACTGCTGGGCTCACTCGATACACTGCCACATGCGCATGAAAAAATGATTCTGGATGTGGACGAACATCAGCAGAAGGCGTTTGAACTGCTCAACTCGAAAAGGGTTCGCTCTGCGTTCGATATTTCGGCAGAACCCGCTGCCCTGCGCGACAGTTACGGTAGACATACTTTCGGTCAGAGTGCCTTGCTGGCGCGGCGGTTGATTGAGCATGGGGTGACTTTCGTGACGGTCAACTGTGTTCCCTGGGATCATCACGGTTCTGCGGGACGTTATAAAACCGAAGAAGGGGCCCGCAAACTGATTCCGCCTCTGGATGCAGCGATTGCTGGTCTGATCCGTGATCTGATGGATCGTGGTTTGTATGAAAAAACTCTGGTTGTGGCGATGGGCGAATTCGGTCGGACGCCCCGCATGAATATCCACGCGGGCCGCGATCACTGGGGGAGAACCTTCAGTGTGCTGATGGGGTGTGGCGGGATGAAGATGGGGCAGGTCATCGGCCGTTCCAGCCGGTATGGGGAAACCGTGGTGGAACGTCCCATCAGTCCGCAGGATGTGGCTGCGACGATCTATCGTCATCTGGGCATTGATCCGCAGAAGGTGATGCTCCAGGATCGACTCGACCGTCCGCTTCCCCTGCTCGATGATGGTGAAGCGGTCTCTGAACTGTTCGGTTGACCTTGTTGGAGCAGAGGCAGACGCTTATCTTACCTCTACAACATGTCACCTGGTTCGAATCCCTGTCTGCAACAGGCGGATGATGATCTGTCTGTGATTCTCTTTCTCATTTATACAAAGTGAAAAGTGATCCATGATAAAACACCTGCTGGAAAAACGCTTGCCTCTGTTTCTCGAATTTCTCTCTGCTTTCAGGCGTTATGCGTCATATATTCAGGAGATTATCTACGGGTTGCTCCTGATTCTTTTCCTGGGAGCGATTCTGATCTGGAGATATGAGAATATCGATTTTGGGGATGCGATTTACTTTACCTGCATCACCGGTTTGACCATCGGCTATGGTGATATCACTCCTGAGACGGCCATCGGAAAAATCGTGAGTGTCGGAATTGGCCTGATCGGCATGCTGGCTGTGGGGCTTTCTGTCGCGATTGCCACCCGTGCGCTGAATGATACCGCGGTGCGACATTTTGAAATCGAACGTGAAGACCAGGCCTCTTAAGAGCAAACCTGTGAGGAGCAAAGTATTAAGATTGAGTAATCTCTTGATTGTCCGTTAATGATTATGATTCCAGTGATATTTCAAGAGACGCAGTCCTGTCAGTTTATCAATCAGAGCGGAAGCAATACTGAGAACCACCACGGACAGGGCCGCTGGAACAATCCCGGTACAGAGACCAATCACTGCCCACAGGCTGATCTGGCCTGCAGTGACTCCATCCGAATTCAACAGAAATGTGGACATGAGCACCATCCAGTAAGACAGCAGCGGGATACCCAGCAGGAACAGAAATTCCCGCCTGCGACTGGAACCAGATCGTTCTGCCAGAAACATGCCGACGGAGGCGCCCAGGCAAATTATGGCACCCTGCCAGTAATGCGAGAGCGCTCCAGCCAGAAGTATGAGTGCCAGAACTATCAGCAATCTCCGAAAGTCGACTGGTAGCGACGACTTTTGTTGGAAATCAGCATCGAGATTCTGTTCTGACATGCTTTAACCCTGGAGCGGAATAGACACAAGCTTGATCAACAGGACTTCTGATGATTGAGTCCTCAACACTGGTGTATTGTATATTCTATCTCACACTGAAATAATATTGCAAAAAGTAGGATTGTTAGAAGACAACAAGCTCTTTAGTCCGGTGAAGAATGTATTATCCAGGTATGGTTTCTGATTAAAAATGGCAGACATTGTCCGTCTGGTCACGGGAACAGACATCTTTGATTTGAAAAATGTGAATGAATCACGAAACCAGATCAGTCGTTTGGGGTTAATAACAGCATGAAACATTACATCATCATTTCAATTTGTTTATTTTCATGTACCGTCGGATTCAGTCAGGAGCCGAAACAGGTAGCCGGTGATAGAGACTCACGTCGCGCAGCGCTGTTAAAACGGTTTCCTGAAAGCGATACCAATAAAGACGGTGTTTTGTCAGCTCGTGAGTTGGCGGCTCATATAAAAAAACAGCAGAACAGTCCGGAAATGCAGGCGCGACTCAAACGCATGCTGCAGCGATTTCCCGAGGCCGATCTGGACAAAGATGGAAAGTTGAGTGGGGACGAATTACGAAAATTTCGGGCTGCCAACCAGAAGAAAGGGACGCCGCGAACGCGACGTGGCAATGTGCCCAAGGTCGTTGCGACCGTGCCTGATGTAGCTTATGGCGATCATAAATTGCAGCGGTTCGATCTCTGGCCGGTTCCCGATGCCAAGAAACCGACTCCGCTGGTTCTCTTTATTCATGGCGGCGGTTTTCGCGGGGGAGATAAATCGCTGTTGAAACGGGGGCTGGTGGAAACCTGTCACAAAGCGGGCGTGGCTGTCGCGGCGATGAATTATCGCCTGACCGATACGGGGCCGTATCCCATGCAGATGCACGATGCTGCCCGCGGCTTGCAGACCATTCGACATCGCGCGAAAGAATGGAATATTGACCCGGAACGCGTGGTCTGCTTTGGTGGTTCTGCGGGAGCCGGGATCAGCCTGTGGCTCGCCTTTCATGATGACCTGGCCGATCCGGACAGTGATGATCCGATCGCCCGTCAATCAACACGCGTCCTGGCAGCGGGGGCAATGAATGGCCAGCCCACCTATGATATTCATACCTTTCGAAAATGGTTTGGCGTTCCTGATCTGGCCATGGGGCCTGCGATGCCGGCCTTCTATCATATTGAAGGTGAGTCGGACATTAATAAACCTGTCGTCAAAGCATTGATGCGGGACGCGTCGCCGATCACCCATCTTTCGCAGGATGATCGCGTAAGTGTTTATATGACGTACAGCCGTCCTGATTCCAAAGTCACTCGTGATACGGAATCGGCTATCTGGGTGCACCATGTACTATTGGGGCTCAAGTTGAAGGCAGCGATGGACGCGCAGGGGCTGGAATGTACGGTGACGGCGCCTGGCATGCCTGCTGAAAAGAGTCCGTATGATTCACTGGAAGACTTTCTGATTACCAAAGCCAAAGGGGCCCAGACAGCCGAATAACGATTGTCTCTTTTGCTTGCTGCTGTCGCATGTGCCTGTTAAATTGATGTCACAGGTTTTCTTCCTACTATCTCCAGCAGCCGAGACTTCTTATGCCCGTTGATCCGTTTCATCTTGCCTTTCAGGTGCGTGACATTGCTGAAGCCAGAACCTTTTATGGCGGACTGCTGGGCTGTAGTGAGGGGCGCAGTGCCGAGACCTGGGTCGATTTCAATTTCTTCGGTCACCAGGTCGTCTGCCATCTGAATCCGACTTTGGGACCCGAGGGGAAAATCGCTTCTCATGCGAATCCCGTTGACGGCCATGGCGTGCCGGTTCCCCACTTTGGCGTGGTGCTGACGATGGATCGCTGGAATTCGCTGGCGGATCGACTGCGCGAACACAACGTCGAATTCGTGATCGAACCCTACATCCGCTTCGAAGGTCAGCCGGGAGAGCAGGCGACGATGTTCTTTCTCGATCCCAGCGGCAATGCCCTGGAGTTCAAAGCATTCAAAGATATCGAAACGCAGCTGTTTGCGACCTGATCTGATTATGCTAAAGTCGTGCACTGGATTACTGGTTTAAAAACGAATGAGGAATATTTCGTGACAATCGAAACTGCAAAAGACCTGAGGGAATTAAGAAAGATCGGCCGAATCGTCGCGATTACCCTGCAGGAAATGATGGCCTGTACAGAGCCGGGCATGACCACAGGCGAACTGGATCTGGTGGGGAAAGCGTTACTGGAAGCTCACGGGGCCAGGTCCGCTCCAAAACTGACATACAATTTTCCCGGCTATACCTGCATCAGCGTCAATGAAGAAGCCGCGCATGGGATTCCCGGAAAGCGGGTGATTCAGCCAGGCGATGTCGTCAACATTGATGTCTCTGCTGAGAAGAACGGCTATTTTGCAGACACGGGCGGCACCTTCGTTGTGCCTCCGGGTAATCCTCTCAAAGACAAATTAATCGCTTCTACTCAGATGGCTTTAACCGAGGCCTGTCACGCTGCAAGGGCAGGTCGTCCGCTGAATGGGATCGGGAAATCGATTCAGAAAGTCGCGAAACAAACCGGTTTTCGCATCATTCGTAACCTTTGTAGCCATGGTGTCGGGCGAGGTCTGCACGAAGAACCTGGTGAGATACCCGGTTATTATGTACCAGGAGATACCAGGGTTTTGCATGAAGGGCTCGTCATTACCATCGAGCCTTTCCTGTCAACGAAAAGCAGAATCGTCACGGAAGGCAATGATGGCTGGACCCTGGCAGGGGAGGCAGGTAACTTGTCAGCCCAGTTCGAGCATACCCTGGTCATTACGAAGGGCAAGCCAGTCCTGCTGACAGTGGTCTGAATCGCTGGCCATGGTATTCAACTCGGTCTCTATATACATGGGGCGTCGCTGATACTCCCAAGCATAGGCTGAATGGCTTTACATATTCCGAATGTATGCTCTCGTGATCGCTGACACTACCATCGTAAAGAAAAACAGGATCAGCCCATAGCGCGTTTTTTGTTTTAACCAGCAGACTCCCGCGATGGACAACCCTATGCCTGTAAGCAATGTGGCACTGCCTCGTAATATGTTTTTCCAGGTGAGGGCGACGCTGTCGAGCGCCGCGTATTCACCGTTGCTGAATTCGATGGGCCCATGCTTAATATTGTAGTATGCCAGCGAACCGAGCATCAACAGGCCGCCCGCGATTAAAAACAGGCCGAACAGGGAAGTCACAATTCCTGCGATCAGATGCCAGCGCATGATTGAAATGAACCTTACTTTTTAATTTGAAACGAAATCGCAGGTTGACCTCTTCGTGTCGACGCAGTTTTCACGAACTATAGATGATCGAACTGATCAGTAATTGTAATGACCACGGAAGCACAATGCTGGTTCATGGCTCATGAAAAATGCGTTAATTGTATGATTGCTATTTGTCGATGCCTGTCGCTTCAGAGCCTTTTGGTGTCGTCGCGATCTCTGCCATAACGCCGAAATGGTCGCTGGGCCAGTCTTTCCCGACAGGTTGATTGAGTACGACGCGCGTTGAGACAACGCGTGCATATCCGCGAAAATGGTGAGGGGAACCGAGGAAAATGTAATCGATGCGACGATGATGGTCGGACAGATGCCAGAACTGTTCGGTGGTCTTTTTAGCGTAGTGATTCTGCGTGGTCCACGTAGGACCCGCACCCCGGTTGCCCGCAGCTTTCCACGCATCATAGTAATGCGTGCTGTGTCCATCCAGACTTTGAAGTCCGGTGAGATAACGAATACCGGCAGAGTCAGGCGTGGCGTCGAAGTCGCCGGCGATGATCGGCGGGAAGCCGTTGGGATCGCTGATTTCACGAACGAAACGGTCCAGCGCTACGGCATCGCGTTCGCGCTGGAGTTCGCGGTCGAACTGCCAGCGCGCTGTCCCGAATGTGGAAACAAACAACAGACGCCCGATGGGCTGTGGTGCTGCGACCTCAACCGCCAGCGCTTTCCCGCTGCCGGGAAGACTATGAAATGCTTTGCGTTTCAAAGGCCAGCGGGACGCGACCGCCACATCCAGCAGGCGACGTTCTTTGGTATCAGAACCATCGGATTCATGTTCAATAAAGTAGTTCATGCCCCGCAGCAACTGTTTGACCTGGTGTTCTTCTTCCGGTTTCCAACCCGCTTCCTGAAAGCCGATCACATCAGGCTGCAGTGCGGTGATCTGCTCGCGCAGTAGTTTCATGCGAAGTTCGTACGGCTCTGCATAATTCCAGATGTTCGCCGTCAGAACCCGCAGCGGACGGTCAAGTGTTTCGGAGGAAGTTGGTTCCTGGCCTGATGAGACCTGGCAGACCACTGAAATAACGATCAACACGCTACAGCGGGTCAGCTGGTGGGAAGAAAGTCTCTGCATGTTAAGTGCTTTCATTAATTTCGGGAAAGTTCAGATGTTTGAGGCAACTGATACCTTTAGATTCTGAATCCGTTATTGTTTATCTTCGAGCCAGATACCAAACTTGTTCCAGATGTCTTCATCAAATACACCGCCAGCAGGTAACCCGGCGGTTTGTGCGATCCTCTTCCATTGATCTGAATCGAAAGAATCTGGAACTCTGTTGGCATTGATCAGATCAATTAACAGTCCTTCGAACGCCATTTCCGGCTCATTATGGTTAAGGTAATGATCGACTCCCGCGAGTTCATCCTGGTCGAATATCCCCCGGCAAGATTCAACCAGTTCCGCGACTTCTTCGCTTAATGCTGCGATGGCCTCGCTCGACAGTGGTTCGTGATAATCATCTGGTCTCTTCTCAGTCATTTGGTTTTCCCCGCTATGATTCTGAGGACTCCCCCTTTTGGGTTTCTGTGATGAAAAACATTGTAGATTACCTGCAGGTCTTCTAGGATAGAGAGTTGTACAAAGTGTGTTGACTGCTAATTTAGACTTCTACCCAGGGGAATATCATGAAACGCGCTCATTTCAAAAATCTGTTAGTCGGAGCACTCGCTCTACTCATGTCGATGACTACGCTTGCTTCTGCCGACGATGCCAAAGAGGCCGCAATCAAAAAAGACCACAAGCTGATTGAAGGAACCTGGAGGATCAAGACCCTGGAAGTCAATGGTAACAAAGCAGGTGATGCAGACGCCAGTAAGTTTACCGTAGTCAACGGTGCGGATGGGGCATGGAGATTACGATCTGAAGGGAACGAGGTCGCCAAGGGAACCAGCACTATTGATCCGACACAGAAACCCAGGACAATCGACTTCATGCCAACTTCAGGGCAGGATCAGGGACAAACGCTGCTGGGTATCTACGAACTCAAAAAGAATACCCGCAAGCTGTGTTTCGCACCTGCCGGTCGGAACCGTCCGACAGAATTTTCTTCGACCGCTGAGAATCAGCATATTCTGGTGACGTTTGAGAGAGTGAAGGCGGAGTAGGGAACCTCGTGAATTGAATTTAAGTCGAATATCGAGCTGAAGGTAGTGCACAGCCGAATGTTTTTCTTGATGAGACACATGTTACAGAGAATAGTTAAAATGCTAAAACAACGCTGTGTGTTCTTGACTGTTCTTCTCCTGGCAGTCTGTCACAGCATCGCGAATGCGGAAGAGGTTCGCGTGGAAACGCCAGCAGCGTTGCAAACCGCCACAAAGTCGGCGAAGCCGGGGGATGAGATTCAGATTGTCGGTGCTGACTGGTCCGATGTGGAAATCAAACTCTCTCTTCAGGGGACGAAAGAAAAGCCGATCACCGTGCAGTCGCAGGTTGCGTTCACCGGCGCATCGGAGCTGAATCTGCTGGGCGAATATGTGGTTCTCGATGGTTTTACGTTTCGAAATGGCAGCCTGAAAACGGGGCATGTGTTCCGCGTGCGGGGCGCTCACAACCGGGTGACCCGCTGTACCATCGAAGGGTATAATCCTGAAAGGATCGACGTCCGCTACCAGTGGCTCAGTCTCTACGGGCATCATCATCGCGTCGACCACTGTCGATTTGCCGGCCAGAATCATTCCGGCACCACGCTGGTGGTCTGGCTGGACGACAATGCCGAAGTGGGACGGCATCGGATCGAACGCAATCACTTCCTCAACCGTCCGCAGGGGAAGGGCAACGGCTTTGAGACGCTGCGGATTGGCACCAGTGAAACGTCCATGAAATCAGCCCGGTGTGTGGTCGCTGAGAACCTGTTCGAAAACTGTGACGGCGAAGTGGAAATCATCTCCAACAAGTCGTGCGACAATATCTACGAACGCAATACGATCGTCGGCTGTGCCGGCGCTCTGACACTGCGGCACGGAAATAACTGCATCGTTCGCGAAAACCTGATCCTGGGTGACGGCGACCGGCATTCCGGCGGTATTCGCGTTGTCGGAGAAGGGCACCAGATCATCGGCAACCATATCGAAGGGATTGGCGACCGGATTGACGGCGCGATTGCTTTGAGTGCGGGAGTGCCGAACCCGAAGTTGAATCAGCATGCGCAGGTTCAGAACGTCCTTATCGACGGAAACACACTGATCGATAACGCGGGCGAAGAAATCGTCAAAGGCCACGGGCTGGGCAGTCGTTCCCGCACGCTGCTGCCGGTGAATATCACGATCAAAAACACCCGCCGCACGGGCAAGACACTGCTCAAGCGATTGAAATCCGCTGACGTCGGCCCTGATGCTTTTACAAAGTAGGCTGCGATTTGTGAACTGGTCAGCAGAATTGACGTGGATCACCACACTCTGATGGCAGATCCTGTACAAATTCTGGTTGACGATCGTGTCCCTTTCGGGGTACAAACTGCAGCACAAACCTGCCCCGGTACTGTTCCCGCATGCTTCGATTGCGGGATATTTTATCTAAAGCATGTGACTTTCATCCCTTATGTTTTTTTCAAACCGGAAGTAAGAGGCTTCAAAATGTTTTGGGTCAAGACGACGGGATATCTGGTTCTGGTTTCGATCGCGCTCCTGAACCAGGAGCAGCAACCGCAACGCGAATATACGCAGGCTGAAAAAGCAGTGCTGACCGAACTCTGCGTCACCGTCACACTGGATATGCTTAAGCAGGACGAACTCACAAAAGGGGAACCCTGTTTCTTTACCCATGGCGACGACAAAGGAAAGTTCGTCCCGTTTCGAGAATCCATTCTGAAAAGAATTAATAAACAGGGGATCAATGCCTACCCCACTACAGCAATGGTCGGCAAAGGGGAGATCGATGAAACTTCTAAAAGGTTTCGACTAGGGGAGCCAGCATTCGTTTTATCGGAAAACAATCAGCCAGGCAGACTCTATATCATCAAGTTTAAGAACTATGAGGAAAACTCTGCCCGTTTCCAGACTTCGATGCTGAAGAAGAAAGGTATCAGCAGTACGTATATCTATCGGCTGAAAAAAACGGGTGATGCCTGGGAAATTGAGAGTAAAGATGGTCGCACAAATAATTGTTTTTAATTCGTTACTCTAATGATTCATGAACGACTGCAGAAGAAACAGTTCAGTCAACTGTGGGTATGAGTCACAAATCTATGATGCTAACCTGCGAGTCCATCATCCGCTCACTGAAAACCATACCCCAGTGTCTATCAAGATTGTAAGCCAGCATATGCATCTCACATCAGTTGAGGCATCACTCGTACTTGCTGCATATTTTCGTGGTGGCAGTCCGGATGACGAGACCTGGATTTCGAATACGGATCAGATTGTGACACTCTCGCTCTTTTATTCTGGAGAGATGATTGCCGAAGAATGCGTCCGGCGATTTGCGCGTCGTTCTGGTCTGCAGAAGCTGTATACTGCAGAGGGGGAATTGACGGAAGAAATCGCCAACCGCTACCAGGCGTTAATTCAGCTGCTGCAGAATCATCCGCAATTGATCGAGGGGAGTGGAAATTTCGCGCTGCCCGCCCATCCCACATTCACGTCATGTCGACTGACAAAAGAGGGCTTTCTGCTGGCTGCAAGTCTGATCAACACATTTCCTCAAAAGCCAGAATTCCCAGACTGGCCTGATCAGCGAATCATGGTTGCAAGCAACTGATCAATTGAGTGCAGGGGTAAGAACTTATTATTCACATGAAATAACTGGGGAGAGTTCAGAGCGTTTACTGTAATCCAGTTCGACGAAAGTATTCTCGGACATGCAGACCTGCGAGGGGGGAATACCCCAAATAGAGCCAGTAGATATCCGCAGTCTCAAAGGTGAGCAGGGTGAGATAGTCCTGATCAACGGGCAGTGCGACGGCTTTCGTCAGCAGAGCAATCTGCGAGGTTGTGCGGCCGAGCACATGCAGTGGCTCTTCCCGTGTCCAGCCTGCGAGAATGTGTTCTTTGCCCGCTTGGATATAACGAATTTCGGGCATCGTATAGACGGCACGATGCCCGTCGTATTGCACCGTCATCTTGCCCAGCAATCGTTCCAGCCCGAGGATTGCTTCAGCAGTCAGGTTGCACTCCGCCTCCAGATGCTGCTGCGTTAACGGCCAGTCTGATTTCCAGGTTCCCTCCAGTCTGGCAGTCCAGTCTGGAGGCGGTTCGTTTTCAAAGTCGGTATCGGGGACTGTTTCCACCCCTCATTTCCTTCTCAAACTGAGTTCGGTTCTATTTCAGAACGTGTGGATCAAGCCAGACGGCGTGTGCTCCCCGATTAATTGCTTTCGTTTCAGTTCGAATCATCAGTCTGTTAATGTTCCTGACAGAAACTTTACAGAACAGCACATCCTTATCATCTTTAACGGAGGCTTTCCAGAGAACCCGGTTATCTCCCAGTACCATAAATGTAATAGTACCAACAAATTGATAATTATCGTCCTTGAGCGCCACACCGGTCACAAAAGTTTTGAAATGACCGTCCAGTTGGTAAGACACGCTTGCAGAACCTCTACTTGCTGGAACCATGCCCAGACCATTGGGAAATTCAAGCTGATTGACGGTAAACAGTCCCTTGCCATTTCCCGCGTCACCATTTTTTCCGAAAGGCCATCCACCATGAACCACATCTTCTTCCTGCATGTGATTCAGATACCGCAGGGGCATTTCGTTTAACCTGGTATTCAGTGCTGCTCGATCAGGGCCAAGAGTGCGCGACCATGCCTGGCTATACAGGTCATACGCGTGCATTTCCAGTTCCTGCTTCGTTGAGCCTTTCTCTTTATCAGCTAACTGATACCAGCCATTGGCGACTGTCAGCAGCGCATCTGCATCATTTGAGTTTGCGATTTCCTGCTTTGCCAGGGTTTGATATTCCGCATCATCTCCTTTAGCGAGCCAGAACAGTCCCTCTTTCCAGTTGTTCAACTTTAAAGCGACAAACTTTCCATATAAAGACGCTGCGTTCGGGTCGTTTGGATTCTCCTGCAGTTTTTGATGAGCTTTTTCCACGTCACGATATTCGAGCGACAGCATAATACTGCGTTTCCTTACACTGTTCGCGAGAGTAAAGGCGTGGTTGCTGCCTGATGACTTCCCGATTTTGACGGCGAGAGTCGCAATCTTCACAGCGGCAGTATAATCACCCGCATTGATTGCGGCCTGGCTGGCTGCAATCGTGTTAAACGCTGCTTCCTTCAATGTGCCCTGGGAAGGTGCTGATTTAGCTGCCTGTAACAACTGCCTGTATTTCTCATCGAAATCGATGTTCTCAACAGGGGGAAACGCCTGCAGAAGCTGATTCCCGCCTGAAAGGAGCAGGGCAGATAAGACCATAAATGTGTGAATAAAAAACTGACGGCTCTGCGGTAACATGACTCAATCCAATCGCGTGTTTTTTTGAGCGCCTGCGTGAAATAGACAAAAATACAGTTCCTATCCTAAATGAATCAGCGTGCCGTTCCAAGTATTCTCTCAACGGTTTCCACCGGAATTTCCCATTTGTGTTGCCATTTTCAGCTGGTATCATGGAGTGAATGTTCGAACCATCAGTCACATCGCTACCTGGTGTGAAGTCTCTGGGGAACCCTATGTGCTGTCTCCGAATGCTGCGTCATCTGATACTCAACATGTCAATCCTGATCACAGTCTGGGGCTGCACCCAGGCGGTTCCCGATAAGCCGAGTGAAAATTCCTCGGAAGTGACAACGGAGACTCAGCAGAAGTTCGCGTCTCCTGAAGAAGTCACCTCTGCCCTGGAAGCGCGCTGGTCACTGGATGACATCAAAACCTATTGCATTCCGGAACGACGCTACAACCCTATGTGCCAGAACCTGGTGACAGACGTCGGAGTGACCTGGGAGGGAGCTCTCCACGAAAATGTACCGACGGGCTTTGACTCGATCAGCTGGTACGGCACAGCAGTGGAGGGCAGGCTGCATGAATATTCGTTGGGCGTGAGTCGAGGCGAAAATTACTGGTTGCTGGAAATCGGGAATGTCAACTCATTCGACAGGCAACCCCGTGTCGCGCCCGATCCCTCAGGACCATGTTTTATCGGCAGCGCGCCCGCTGAAAATCAGGGATCTGGCAATTCAGATTCGGATGGCTTTGTTTCACCAGTCAAACGTGATTAGGTTACTAGAGTTCAAAGCAATGAGTTAAGCGTGTCAGAGAAATTGAAAGATGGAATCGGGGTCTGAGCCCATTATGTCTTCCTGGAAGATCGGGCGATACCTTATCTCGATCAATTTTGCTCGATTGATGACATCGTCCCCGTGTTGAGTAACCCTATATTCCGTGGGATCGGACTGCATCTTGTTGGCAAGATGGAAGAAGCCATTCCACTGCTACAACAACAAAGGGAAAGGTTGTCATTGTTAGACAGTGATACCCCGGCCATTTCAGCACGGCTGAGATTCATCGAAGAATTGCTCGAAAGCTTTTAGCGATATCAAACACAGCCTAATTATGTTGCCGTTGTCCATTACCAGCCGACGACTACGTCGGCTTCTGCATCACGATCATCTCAGGCTGTGCCAGTTTGAACGGTTTCAGCTTGGCCGGTTGAGCAGGCTTCTATGGCTTGAACACTGGCATGCTTGATATCTAAAAACTTCAATAATGGTTTAAACGCAAATTAAACTCAGCTTGACCAATTATTTTTGTAATTTGAATCGTATCCATGTCTGATCTCACTCAAAAACTAGCCATCTTCGGCTGCCTGCTCTTCACCAGTTTCTGTTTGTGGAAAGCGGGAGCGGGGCTGATTGGCGGAACAGATGCTGGGGCTCTGCTTTCTGCGGAAGCTGCGATGAGCCCTTCCATTTCACCGTCGCGGGTGGTGACGACGCCGATTCAACAGATGCGGCCTGGCATGCGGGTGGACGGTCGGAATCCACTGCGCATTCAAACGGAATCGACGATTGATCCGACGCCGGCAGGCTGGCGACTGGTCTCGGTGCGGATGCGGAAACCGGACGGCACTTATTTTGAAGCCGAACTGATGCGGCCCTTAAGCTGGATTTATCGCCACCGCGCAGCCGGGTGCGGTGATTGAGCTCAACATGCCGGAACTGCATGTGGTGGGAGCAGCGGAAGTGCTTTCGATCTCCGCCTGTCCGCCTATTGATCCGGGTGACGGGCCGGTTGTGCTTTCGACGTTCAAGAACATCGCGAACAATGTCCTCAACATTTATGTGGAAGGGGAAACCGAACCGATCGGCGTGACCGCCGGGCATCCTTGTGGTGTGCATTAGGCTCTCTGTGCTTCCAGTAAATTCAGAGTGCGAATAAATATATGTGAGAGGACTCATTAAAACAGGGGCGCTGCCCCTTTCAGTCTTGTTTCTAATCGAGATCAGAACGCTTAAAGATCGTCTCTCAAATTATTTGAAACAGTTTATGGTATGGGTGTCTTGCGAGCATTGTGTGTTATTATATAGTATTATTCGATGCAACGATTTCCCTATATCACCGATTACATAAACGAAGTATTCGCGAAAGAAATAACGCAGTGGGATTTTATTCTGCTGCGTCCATTGCTGATCGTATTCTATTTCTTTTTACGGTTCATCAGCTTTCCGATCAAGTTTATTCTGCGACGTGGTCCACTCGGATTTGAAGGATACCTGATCGACTTCTGGATGGCCTTTGGCATAAAGTATCTGGCCCGCCATGAAGCAGCTGAGTTGTTTATGCGGCACGTGCAAATCGAGCCACTGCTTTATCGTCATATGCTTGCACGTCGTGAAACAGCGACAACAGACAAGCAAGAGAGAAAGCTGAATGGGATCGACGGAGAATTCGGTGTCGAGAATACGAAAACCATTGTCAATCATAACCTGACAATCGGGCACGACCTGCTCTCCTACGAATTGATTGATCGTTTTGACAAGACCGTCTTCCTGGAAAATCTGGAATACATTAGATCAATTAAACCTGAAAGCCACGAAAACTTCAGTAAAGCGGTACTGGAAGAAAACCGAAAACACTCGTTTCAGCTTTTAGGGGCCACGAACCTCGTTATTTTGATTGTCACTGTCATCACTATCTTTGGTGACTTAAAAACCACAATGACGGCTTTGAACTCGTTTGGTTCCGACTCGGTGCTCTTATGGTGTATGAAACAAATCTACGCCGAGAATAAGCAGGTTCAGATCGACCTGGATTTCTTCATGCAGGAAGTGAATAATCGAGGACATTACAACAGCAGCGCTTTTTTTTCCAATCCGAGTCAGTATCTCTACTATCACATCGTTTTTGACGAGGTCGTCTATGACATGCTGATGAATCAGCCACCGGTTTCTAAGGATTCTTGAATTTTAATGTCCTGCTATATCACGCGAACTGCTTCTTATCTCCCCGGCCCTGCAGTAGAAAACGACGAAATCGAGCGGTTTATCGGATCGCTGGACGGTGAAGCTGCGACGAAAGAGAAAATCTTATCGATGAACGGCATCGTGCGTCGTCATTACGCTCAGGACCACTTACAACAGAAAACACACGATGTTTATGGACTGGCCGCCCGAGCCGCACAACAATGCCTGAGTGATTACAAAGAAGCTGATTCAATTACTTATCTTGCTGCGGGAACCACTTACACGCCACTGGCGGCTCCCGGATTTGCATCGATCCTGCATCATCGGTTACAGGCAGACGGTTACCTGAATTATCCCGTCGAGATCAGTTCTCACGCAGGAATCTGTTCATCAGCCGCCAATGCCATGGTGGCTGCGATCCGGTCGATCTCGGCAGGCCATCATCGTTCGGCACTCTGTGTCGGTGCAGAGCACGCCTCAGAAATTTTAAAGTCAAGTGTGATTCAACCGATCGACGATCGATCTGAACACGAAAATTTACGAAACAGCCGCTGGTTTATGTCGATTTTTTTGCGGTTCATGCTTTCCGATGGTGCGGGAGCTTTTCTACTGCAGGATCGCCCTGACTCAGAAAAATTATCACTGCGTGTAAACTGGACTCACTCCATGTCGTTTGCTCATGAAGCGCCGTTATGCATGAAGCTGGAAGGCCGCACAGCTCTGCTGAGTCAAGATCTTTCTGTTTTATCGAGCTACCTGGTTCCGCTGGCAAGCAAATTTCTGAAGATCGCCCTCGAAACTCAGCGCGATTCTCTCGACTCGTATTCTAAAATATTACCCCATATGTCGTCCTATTTCTTTCGGCGTAAAATGGAACGTGTCATCGCCTCTCATTCCAGTAATCCACAGAATCCGGTTCCCTATTGGACCAATCTTGCAACCGCTGGAAATACCGGTTCTGCCAGCATCTATGTCATGTTGGACCAGTTCCTCAGACAGCATGAACTGCTTGATGGCGACCGGATTTTGCTGTTCATTCCGGAATCGGGACAATTCAATTTTGTGCTTGTCAGCCTGACAGTGGTGCTGCCATGACAGGTACAGGGCCAAATCCAAAGGTGACAGCAAAGCAGAAAAGACTTGCTATCATTGGTGGAGGCAGCAGTGGACTGATTAGTCTGAAGAATTCGCTCGAATCGCTCAAGGAATGGGACATTGTCTGTTATGAGAAGTCGGATCGAATCACTGGCTGTTGGGGAAACCCCTATCCAGGCTTCGTCTCGACTTCCACCAAATACACCACTCAATTTTCATGCTTTACTCCCTTCGATGCCAATGTGAAGCCGGATGGGGGTGCGAGTCGATCTGAGTTCTTTCGGAATGATGAATATGGTCAATATCTGGAGCAGTTTGCAGAAACGTTCTCACTCCATGGTCATATTGCCACACAACATCGTGTGGACAAGCTGTGTCGCGATGTCGATCGAGGTGGCTGGCAATTATCGATTACCGACTTGAAAGAAGAACATGCTGAACCAATCACAGAATATTTCGATTCTGTTATCCTCTGTACCGGCTTGACTGCTGAACGAGTACAAATCGACTGCAAGATCAAGATTTTGTCTATTCCCGAACTGCATCATCCTGCCGGGCTGGGGCACATCACTGAGAATCGTATTGTGGTTATTGGCGGTGGAGAGTCTGCCGTCGATTATGCAAACCGTCTTTCGCGACCCGAGCTGAATAATCAAGTCTTTTTGTCCTTAAGGTCAGGGATTCGAGTCAGCCCCAGGTATCATCCCATTCGAGGAGTGCCATCGGACTTTTTGAGAAATCGATTGCTGCTGTCGATTCACGAAGATATTCGAAACTGGATCGGGCAACGATTCGTCGAACTGCGAATCCGCTACCAGGAAACCTTTCGCCGATTGTTTCCTGCAAAAAAGGGGGCTGATGTATCAACCAGTGAAATGGATCAGGACGTAAATCAGATCCGCAAAGAATGGGCTTATAAACTCACAAAAACGGCAAAAGATGACCTGTTCAACATGTTTCATAACAAGAGTGATGATTTTTTAGACGCTGTTGCCGCAGGCAGAATTACTATAGTCGGACCTCCCGTTGACAATCAGTTCACAGTGTTTCGCCGTTTTGATTCCGATCAGGAAGAACACATCGAGCCGTCTCTCGTTGTTCCGGCAGTGGGGTACCAGGGAAGACTGAGCGAATTGTCGGAAGGGCACCTTCAACTTTCGGACTTTTATCTGGGTTGCATACATACCACTTATCCGGATATGTTCCTTGTCGGTTTCGCACGTCCGATTATTGGAAATATCCCCTCCATTAGCGAGGTGCAGGCACGTTTTGTGTGCGGATTAATTGCTGAAACGTTTCCTCGTCCTGCCAATATTGAGACACTGCACCGGGCAGATTCCCTTCGCAGGAAAGTCCGCTATAAGGAATTGAGATTAGAGTCAATTTACCCGGTGGAGATGTTTCCGTATTGCGACCAGTTAGCCAGGTTGATGAACACGTTCCCGACATTGCGTGCTCTCGGCTCATTGTCCGTCTGGTGTCGAATGCAACTTACTCCGGCGACAACGATGCATTACGACTATCGTGAAACGCAGTCACGCGAGCGAGATGCAACAACCCCGGTCTACATGCCCGGTTCATTAATCATTATTCTGCTGGTGATCAAGCCATTCGACTTCGTGTACCGAACTTTTAGAAGATTGTTCAAGCGAAACCTCTGAATCCTTTGTTTGCCATTGTCTAAACGCGGGGCTGTTGTTGAAGTCTGACAACATCATGCGAGACCAAAAAATTTGGGGAGCAGCGTAGGTAGGATCGGGGATGTCCCCGTTAGCTGTTCTGTTGCGCGATGATTGTGTTGGCTGCTGCCAGTTGATCCTGCATGACGAGCACCTCCACCACTCCGGGTGCTTCAGCCCGGAACTGCGCGGTCAGGCCTCCGGTGCTGGTTGCTTTAATCCCATGCTCTTTCAAAAGAGAAACGATCAGTTCTCCTTCCAGTTCATCCGCGGCGGTGGTCAACGTCACAAGTCTGTCGTGTTGTGCAGCCATGGCCAGTACTCCTGGTGGTCACTGAATGAGATCAGACTTCCCCGTTTCACTGATCGAGTGACAAGAATCGAAGCGGAGACGACGAAGGCTGATTTCCTGAATAATCGATGCTTATGCTTGAATCTGTGGATCTGGATGTTCACAATTGAACATTGATTCTCTGTAATATACAACCAGCATCAGGGGGCCACAATGCAGCATGTCGCACAGGGCAGCCAGTCAACCGAATTTTTAATACAGCGCGGTTGAATGACAGAAAGTATGATGAACTGAAGAGGGAAACGGGGTCTGACCCGAATGGCACTGTCGAGTCCTAACATGTTTTAAGTGGTA
>TARA_R110000868_G_scaffold86347_8_pt1 | contig 74221 bp, 71 predicted proteins | sample TARA_R110000868 | Tara Oceans TARA_R110000868 (sample SAMEA4397489) | marine metagenome | biome: Polar Biome; feature: [SRF] surface water layer (ENVO:00010504); material: water (ENVO:00002006), including particulate matter (ENVO:01000060) such as... | depth 5 m | reverse complement strand
ATTCTTAAACTAGCTAATAAGTTGTCATAAAATTAATAGATAACCCCCACATTTTTAGTACAAATATGTTAAACGGTAAAATAGATAAAGTGAACGGTAAAAGAAAAACTACGAGACTATTTTACGAGAACTGCGCAATTATCGATTACAAAATCTTTTGTAACAGTATCATCCTTAAATTCTAAAAGGATAAATACATCATTACAGAGTTTGGTGGTTTTTAATGCCGTTTGTATCGCATTAACTTCAGCTTCGTAATTTGTGCTATCACAATTCGATAATTTCAACTCATATCTTTCTCCTACATTAGAAGGGTTTTCTCCTGAAATTGTGATCCCATAAGATGAAATAACTGAAGTTACAATTTCACAGTTACAAGAATTTTTAATCACTTCTGCTATCTTTTTACTTTTATCAGAGGTCTCCCTACAACTAAACAAAAAGATAGTACTAAGTGCTAACAGGCAAAGTTTATTTCTATTTTTCATGGTACTTTTTGAATAAATTAATGAACTAAGTAATTTTTAGTGTCCTAAATGATAGATTAATTTCCCTATTGCGTAACCTGCTTGATATAGTACATATCCAAGGATAACTACTGTAAAGATTGTTGCTTTTACAATCTCCTTTTGTTTGATACTTCTGGTGTTGATTGAAACTTTCATAATGGTATAATTTAATTGTTGTTATTATTATTTGATATAAATTTACACTGATTACCAGTCATTTAAAACGGTTTTATGACCAACGGTAAATTTTAATTATTGAACGGAAAATGATGATGTTTTATAAAAAATATAGCTTTCATATTTCTAAAAAATTGGAAGTATAAAGAATAGAACCAAGGCTTATCTACTCACCTAAAGTATAAAATGAGCAAAAAAAAGCGAGTCAATTGGCTCGCTTTTTTTTGCTCATTTTTTTCTATTTCAAAAGATCAATTGCATCTGTTGCATTAGATAACTTTGCATATTCTAAAGCTGTAAAGCCCATTTTCGATTTCGCATTTGTATCTGCTCCATTGTCCAATAATAGTTTAATCATCCTTGCATTATTATACCGAGCAGCGTACATTAAAGGTGTCATTCCGTTGAGTGCTGTTTTCACTTCAATATCTGCTCCAAACTCTAAAAATTTCTTTACAGTAGCTACATCACTTTGTGCAACCGCTATACTCAAAGGAGCTACATCTTTAATTGTTGTCGTTACTACTTTATTGTTTTTCTTAGTTGGATTAATAGTTGTATTAGCAAAACTTGTTGCTGCCATACTCAAGATAATTCCGAAGGTAAAAATTGATTTTTTCATAATATTTAATTTAAATGATTTATAATATGTTTCTTATTTCTGAAGTAAATTTACACTGATTACCAGTTATTTAAAACGGATTTATGACCAACGGTAGATTTTAATTACTGAACGGAAACATGCATATGAAGATTCTAAAATTTAATTTACATATCTTTATTTCTTGCTTCAAAAACAGATTTATCACCAATAAAATATTGATTGCAAAACATAAAAAAAGGGAGCCAAATGGCTCCCTTTTCTAACATACTATAGTATAGTACTTTTTAATCTTTTATCTCTTGTACTGCTGGTTTAGGCCCTAAATGTTTCGCATAAAACCCTAACATGGCCTGGTACAATTCTATTCTGTTTTCCTCTTTTGAAAAACCGTGACCTTCATCATATTTTACCATATAAGGAACATTAACTCCCTTATCTCTAAGCGCACTTACAATTTGATCAGATTCATCAATATTTACCCGAGGATCATTAGCTCCTTGTACAACAAAAAGTGGTTTTTTAATTTTATCAATATGAAATACTGGTGATACTTCTTCCATAATTACTTTTTCTTCAGGTATAGCATCATCATACCAAATTTCTTTTACAATTTTAATATATGGCTTCCAATAAGGAGGCATAGTATTCATAAAAGTAAATATGTTAGATACGCCTACATAATCTACACCGCAAGCATACAAATCTGGTGTTTTTGTCAAACCTCTTAATACTGCGTACCCCCCATGACTACCACCATAAATTGCAGCTTTATCTTTATCAACCCAGCCTTGCTCTATAACATATTGCAAACCATCTTCAACATCATCCATTGCCTTTCTACCAATTTGCTTAAAGCCAGACTCTAAAAATTCTTTCCCATAGCCTCCAGAAATTCTGAAATTCACTTGTAAAGTGGCATATCCTCTACTTGCAAAAAGCTGTGCTTCAGGTCCAAATCCCCAAGAATCTCTAATACCTTGTGGCCCCCCATGTGGATTCACAATAACAGGCACTTTTTCTCCTTGCAATGCCTCTTTAGGCAAGGTAATATAACCATGTATTGTTAACCCATCTCTACTTTTAAAAGTAATAGGCCGCATCTCGGCCATATCTTGCTCTTTTAATTGTGGCATTAAATTATACACCAACTGAAATTCATCTTTTTGAACATCATAAGAATAATAAACACCATATAATTTATCACTACTAACAACCAATAAATAATTATTTTCATCATCTGTAGCATCAACAATTCCGAATTGCTTACCCTTAAATTCTTTTTCAAATTTCTTGTGTAATTTTTTATAATAGTTACTTACTGGAACAATTATAGACTTCTCACCTTCATACTGAAAATAATCTAACTCATAATTTCTTTTTCTAGAAACCGATAGATTAGAAACATCGTAATTATCATTCGAGAATACTTTTTTTAGCTCTTTGTTTTGTTTAAAATCATAAAGTACAATTTCAGATTTATCACTATTTAAGTTCGAAACTACATAAGCATCATCAGGATTTTCAGTAGCGTAATCAAAATTAAGAATGGCAAATGCTTCTTTCCAATTTAGGCTTTTTACCACTTCAAATTTACCCGCTTCATTCGCATAATATAAATCTTGCTCTACCCCATTACGTAATCTTGTAAAAGCTTTTAAATTTCCATTTTTATCAAAATTATATCCCATTATAGGGTTAGCAATATCTTCATTATTATACAATTGAACTATTTCTCCTGTTGCAACATTTACTTTGTACGGATCAAAAACTTGGGGGTTGTTTTTATTTAATGAAATGATGATATGGTCCTTATCTTCTTTTAAAAGTTCTAAAAAATTAGCCTTCACCCCTTCAAAAGGTGTTAAATCTTTCTGATTAGTACCATCTAAGTCAGCAGCATATAAATGATAATTTTCATCGCCACCTTTATCCATTAAATACACCAATCTGTTATTATTTACCCAACCATAACCGCGAATTAATTCTTCTTTTTCCTCGATTGCTCTGGTTACCTTACCTGTACTAATTTCTTTTACATACACGTGTCTTTTACTATTCTCATCTTTTTCCATGTATGAAATGTACTTTCCATTTGGAGAATAATTGAATGATGATGCTTTTGGTTTTGCAAAGTAATCTTCAACAGAATACGTATAATTACCACTATCTGTATTGGCTAATTTTATTAATTCTTCGTCTGAGGTAGGTAAATCAGTATTTCCTGGTATTGTTTTTATTGTTTTTTGTAAAACCAACGGAAACTCCATTCCCGATTGAAAAAATGTTCCTGAAATTTTTTCTCCTTCTATAACCCCCACATACTTGATTCCTGCTTGTTTGAATACAATGGTCAGTTCTTTATCAATCAATGTAGTTTCATCCATCGGCAGCCCTGTTGCGCCTTGCGAGGGGCTATCCATTGTTGCTATTAATATGCCTTCCTCTTCCGTTACATTGAATACTAAAGGTACTTCTGTTCCTTGTACAGAAAGTGCTCCTTTCCAAGTACCTGAAACATCTTGAGCCTTCATCAACTGCAAGCCCAAAGTAAGTAGTATCAGGGTTATTACTGTTTTAAATTTTAAACGTATTTTTTTCATGAGTGTTGATTTAAGATTAAACTAAAATATTCAAAAACAAGCATTTACATATTAGTTAACAAACAAATGAACTTGTTACAAAAAATCGGTATTGATTTTTAATGATACAAATATATTAGGAAGGAACACCTTAAAAAATGAAAATATGATAGACGGTAAAAAATCACTACTGAGCGGAAATTGGTTACGCCCAAATTAATTTATACAGCTTTAAACCTATTACAAAGCCCAGCCATATACCAAGAATAACTATTATAATTAAAAGATTTCTAGAGCCTTGGGCCATATAATTCTCTAAATTTAAAGGCAAGCTATTTTTATGAATTTTAAATGATTTTGATTTCGCTTGAATTAAATTTTTTTTAAATCGAATATCATAATTATTACCATTAAGGGTAAAATAATGCTCAGAAGTAAGTAAGGAATATTTCTCAGATACTTTAGCTCCATTTAATAATACAAGCTCTCTACCTATTGGTGACTTAAAGACTTCCACCTTATTATTCTCTATTAAGAATTCTGCGTGTTTTTTCATTAAAAAATGTGTGCTATTTAGATTAGCACGATTGCTTTAAAACTATTTTGGATAATGTAAGTGGGGAGAAATTTATTTATATACGTACAACATACATTTCTAGATGTTGCGCATTAAAATATTTGCGCAAAAATATATACTAAAACTTCAATTTAAAAAATCGTAACATATTTTTAACGTTAATTCGCTTTGGGTGGATATTTTTCAAATACTTTCTGTACAATTTCTCGAAGCTTTTGTTCTCGTGTATCTGGAGACATACTTTCCTTAAACCCACTTGTACTGCTAGCTTCCCAAAATAAAAATTCTTTCTGACTATCTACAAAATCAAAGCGTATTTCACGCTCTATATTTGGTTGTCCTATTGGTAATCCAATGGTTATTCCACCGCCAACATTTCTGCCTGTACCACCAACTCCTACTCCAACAGCATTATTTTGTGGAGACCTATAGGCATTACTTTGAATATTAATATAGAAATCTGGTTCTTCCGATAGTTTTATGCCTTTTACTTGCATAATAGAATCTATAAGAACTAAAATTCGTTGTGTATCTAAACCACTCAATCCTGTTTCCATATCAGGATAATAGTTATAAGTTGTATAGCTTGAAAAATCTGTTTCCTTATCGTAGTCATAGTTTACACGTACCGCACTACATGAAACTATTGATGAAATTATTAGAAATATGGCTATTTTTTTCATCTGAATTCATTGATTTTTGAAAGACGCTTTTAGCAGAGCATATAGAGACAAACCATTATAAAAGTCATGATTTGACGCTACTCTTTGGTCTGTATACTACCTAAAAATAAACAAAAAGAAAGTTTGCATCAAACATTTCTTAAATTAATCGTTTAACATCTTCCAAAGTTTGTCTTTTAATTCGGTAAGACCTGTTTGAGCAACCGATGAAATAAACATATATGGCATTCCTTCAAACTCTTTATCCAGTTCTTCACGCAATTCTTCCTTTAGTTCATCATCAAGCATATCGCTTTTAGAAATAACCACTAAACGTTCTTTATCTAACATTTCAGGATTATATCTTCGCAATTCATCAAGGAGAATCTCGTATTCTTTTTTAATATCCTTACTATCGGCAGGAACCAAGAATAACAATGTTGAATTGCGCTCTATATGTCTTAAAAAATAATATCCTAATCCTTTACCTTCTGCTGCCCCTTCAATAATTCCAGGGATATCTGCCATTACAAAACTTTGGAATTCGCGGTATTTTACAATCCCTAAATTTGGCTTAAGTGTAGTGAATTCGTAATCTGCTATTTTTGGTTTAGCAGTTGTCATTACCGATAAAAGTGTAGATTTTCCTGCATTAGGAAAACCAACAAGACCAACATCTGCCAACAGTTTTAGTTCAAGTATTACAGAAAGCTCCCCACCAGGAATACCAGGTTGCGCATACCTTGGCGTTTGATTTGTGGATGTTTTAAAATGCCAATTTCCACGACCGCCTAATCCACCAGGCAAAAGTACTTGTTCTTGATTTTCTTCGGTAATTTCCATGATAACTTCTTCGGTATCTGCATCCTTAATTACTGTACCTAATGGAACATCTAAATAAACATCTTCACCATCGGCTCCTGTACTTCTGCTTTTTGCACCATGTAATCCATGACCCGCAGCAAATTTTCGTTTAAACTTAAAACTTAATAAGGTCCATAAATCTTTACTCCCACGAACAATAATATGCCCACCACGACCACCATCACCACCATCAGGACCACCTTTAGTAATAAATTTTTCACGATGTAAATGCACTGAACCTTTACCGCCATTACCTGACTCTAAATGTACTTTTACGTAATCTACAAAATTGCCTTCCGTCATCTTATTCTAAAAATTTTGTGCTTTATTGGTACTATACTGTTTTTCTAATTTTGAAACCTTATTTGAGAGCAAGCCAAAAAAAGAACTAATAAAAAAATATACAGCTATTGCTAGCACTATATAAAAGATACTACTTAGATTTTTTAAAAACAAACTCAATACGATTATTAGTAAGGCGAATAAAAATTGAATTTCACATCGACCATAACTGCGTAACTTCACTTTTAACAGTAAATCTTCCTTATCGATTTGATCTAATAATTTAGCATCAGCAAAATTATTCTCTTTGAGTTTTTTAATAACATCTTTCGTTTCTAACCTAGAGTAGTTAAACCGCTCATCTGTTAAAAATTTTATTTCTTCTGAACTTGCTTTACAACTCATTTAAATTAATTAGTATAAGCCTTCAGCTGAATTAAAAACTACTATAATTTATCTATTACCGTTTTTAATCTTTTGGTAATCTCTGCAATTTCTCCAATACCATTTACACTATGAAATTTATCCTTCTTTTCATAATACGCTTTTAAAGGAGCCGTTTTTAAATTATACTCTTCAAAGCGATTGCGAATTTTAGTTTCATCTTGGTCATCCGGTCTGCCACTTATTTTACCTCTTTCTAACAAACGTTGAATTAAAACCTCATCATTTGCTTCAAGCGCTATTGTAGCGTTGATTTTCATGTCTTTAGAATCTAAAAAAGCATCTAATGCTTCTGCTTGTGCCGTTGTTCTTGGGAAACCATCGAAAATAAATCCACTTGCATCTCGGTTTTTTTCTACTTCATCTTCTAACATCTTAATTGTAACTTCATCAGGTACTAGATCACCCTTATCCATAAATGATTTGGCTAATTTTCCTAATTCAGTACCATTTTTGATATTATATCGGAAAACATCTCCTGTAGAAATATGCTTTAAATTGTATTCTGATTTCAAAAATTCTGCTTGCGTGCCCTTGCCAGCACCAGGTTTTCCGAATAGCACAAGATTAATCATAGTATTTTGGTTTAGTTGGTATACTTCTTTTAAATTTCTTCCTAGTTCGTTATAATCAAGTCCATATCCCACGATAAATTTATCGGGAATTTCCATTCCTATATAATCAATTTTATATTCCCCATTATACACCGATGGTTTATAAAATAATGTTGCTATTTTAAAATCGCGCACATTTGTATTTGAAAACATATGCACAAGCTCTTTTAAAGTACGCCCTGTATCAATAATATCTTCGAGAATAATAACGCTTTTTCCTTTGACATTTTCTGGAACATCTAATAACGTTTCTACAATTCCAGTAGATGTTAAACCGCTATATGAACTTAATTTCACAAAAGAAACCTCACATGGGTGCTGATACTCTTTTAAAAAGTCGGCAACAAACATAAACGACCCATTTAAAACGCCAACGAAAATTGGAGTTTCATCTTTATAATCTTCAGCAATTTTATCAGCAACTTTTTTTACAGCTGCTTGAACTTCTGCCTGACTAATAAAAGGTTTAAAATGCTTATCGTGGAGCTTTATCACGGTTAATTTTTTTGAAACGACAAATATAGCGTTTTGATTTCTCTTTTTACTTCTAACCCTGTTGGTTTTAAGAATTCGGTGTATTTTTGTAGGTAACACAGAATTTATAATCAATTATGTCAAATCCAAATTCAAAAAACTACTTTTCGTCTGATTTTAAACTCGGAATATTGGGTGGAGGACAATTGGGTAAAATGCTCTTATATGAAACTCGAAAATTTGATATACACACCAAAGTTTTAGAGGCTTCAAAAGATGCACCATGTAAAATTGCTTGCGATGAATTTATCATTGGCGATTTAATGAATTTTGATGACGTATATAACTTCGGAAAAAAAGTAGATCTACTAACAATAGAAATTGAAAATGTAAATCTCGATGCCTTAGAAAAATTAGAAAATGAAGGTTTAAAAGTGTACCCACCAACAAGAACACTAAGAACCATACAAAATAAAGCCAAACAGAAATTGTTTTATGTAGATCATAACATTCCTACGGCCGATTTTTCTCGTTTTGCCTATTTGAGCGAAATTAAAGATAGTATTGAAAATGGTGGTTTAGCATTTCCTTTTGTATGGAAAGCTGCTCAATTTGGTTACGATGGGCAAGGGGTAAAAGTGGTGCGTAATTTTGATGATTTAAAAGGCTTACCACAAGGAGAATGTATCGCCGAAGATATGATTCCATTTAAAAACGAATTAGCAGTTATTGTAGTTAGAAATACAGCAGGAGAAGTTGTTACTTACCCTGTTGTTGAAATGGAATTTCATCCAGAAGCAAATCAAGTAGAATATGTGATTTGCCCTGCTAGAATTGACTCCAAAGTTGCAGAGAAAGCTACCAAAATAGCATTGCAAGTTTCTGAAACAATGAAGCATATTGGTATTTTGGCTGTTGAAATGTTTCAGACAAAAGAAGATCAGATACTAATTAATGAAGTTGCACCGAGGCCTCATAATAGTGGACATTATAGTATAGAAGCTAGTTATACAAATCAGTTTGAACAGCATATACGTGCCATTCTAAATTTACCTTTAGGAAGCACTGAAAGTAAAGTAGCTGGTATTATGGTAAACCTTGTTGGTGCCGAAGGTTATACTGGCGATGTTATTTATGAGCATATGGAGGCTATTCTAAAATTAGAAGGAGTAACTCCACATATTTATGGTAAAAAACAAACCCGTCCTTTTCGTAAAATGGGCCATGTCACCATCGTAAATAAAGATTTAGCTGTTGCAAGAGCAATAGCACAAAAAGTAAAAGAAACGATTAAAGTTATTAGTAAATAAGAAAGCATGAGTAAAGTAGCCGTAGTCATGGGAAGCACAAGTGATCTTCCCGTAATGCAAGAAGCCATTGATATTTTAAAAGGTTTTGACATTGAAGTAGATGTAGATATTGTATCTGCACACCGTACTCCAGAAAAACTGTTTGATTTTAGTAAAAATGCACATATTAATGGCTATACAGTAATTATTGCTGGTGCTGGTGGAGCAGCACATTTACCAGGTATGGTGGCTTCGATGTCTCCTTTACCTGTTATTGGTGTTCCTGTAAAAAGTAGCAACTCTATTGATGGCTGGGATTCTATTCTTTCTATTCTTCAAATGCCAGGAGGTGTTCCTGTAGCAACCGTTGCTTTAAACGGAGCCAAAAATGCAGGGATTCTTGCGGCACAGATTATCGGTAGCGCTGATAAATGTGTTTTAGACAAAATAATTCTGTATAAAGAAGGTTTAAAACTAAAGGTGATTGAAGGCGCTAAAGCAATTAATAATAAATAGTATAGCGTACAAAGCATAAAATTCGTTGATGGTTGCTACTTTTTTTCCCATTTGGCCTTAGCCCAATATTTTAAACCTGACATTTGATCTCGAACTTTTTCACATTAGACATTAGACAAACATATGAATCCTCTTTTATCCCCATTTGATACTGCACCATTTTCACAAATAAAAAACGCGCATTTTATGCCTGCTTTTTTAGAAACAATCGCGCAAGCTCGTCAAGAAATTGATACAATTACCAATAATACAGAAGCGCCAACCTTTAAAAATACGATTGCGGCATTAGATTATACTGGTCAGCAATTAGATCGAGTTTCTAGTGTGTTTTTTAATTTGAATTCCGCTGAAACAAATCCAGAAATTCAAAAAATAGCGCAAGAAGTTTCTCCTTTACTATCTGAGTTCTCGAATGATATTACATTGAATCAAGCTTTATTCAAAAGGGTAAAAGCCGTTTATGATCAAAAAGCTGAATTAATTCTAACCACTGAAGAAGATACGTTGTTAGATAAAAAATATAAAGGTTTCAGCAGAAATGGAGCCAACTTATCGGAAAATAAAAAGATAAGACTTCGAGAAATTGATGCAGAACTCTCAAAATTAAAACTTCAATTTGGCGAAAATGTATTGGCAGAGACCAACAAGTATGAAATGCATTTGACCCATGAAGTCGACCTGGAAGGATTACCAGAAGGTGAAAAGGAAGCTGCTGCGCAGATGGCAAAAGCGAAAGACAAAGAAGGTTGGCTAATAACGCTTGATTATCCAAGCTATATTCCTTTTATGAAATATGCCCAAAACAGAGCGCTGCGAAAAAAATTATCTATAGCCTTTGGTAGCAAATGTTTTCATAAAGATGAGCTAGACAACCAAAAAAACGTACTTCAAATTGCCAATTTACGCCACGAACGTGCTAAACTTTTAGGGTATGCGACCCATGCACATTTTGTTTTAGAAGAGCGTATGGCCGAAACTCCAGAAAAAGTTCATGAATTCTTAAATGAATTATTAGAAAAGGCAAAACCTGCAGCACAACGAGAATTTGAAGAATTAGAAAATTTTGCCAAAGAATTAGATCAAATAGACCAACTGCAGAAATGGGATAGCGCCTATTATTCTGAAAAATTAAAACAGAAATTATTTGATTTAGATGATGAAAAGCTAAAACCTTATTTTAAACTAGAAAATGTAATTGACGGTGTTTTTAAAGTAGCTGAAAAATTATACGGTTTACAGTTTAAGGAGGTTTTTGATATAGATAAATACCATGAAGATGTAAAAACGTATCGTATTTATGATGAGCATAAAGATTTAGTATCCTTATTCTACGCCGATTTCCATCCAAGACCAGGTAAACGTGGTGGTGCATGGATGACTTCTTTTAAATCACAATATGTCGAAAACGGTAAAAATGTACGTCCACAAATATCAAACGTATGTAATTTTACAAAACCTACGGCTAGTAAACCTTCATTATTAACCTTTAATGAAGTTACTACACTCTTCCATGAATTTGGACACGGATTACACGGTATGCTGGCAAATACCATATACCCATCGTTATCAGGGACTTCGGTATATTGGGATTTTGTTGAGTTACCAAGTCAGATTTTAGAAAACTGGTGTTATGAAAAAGAAGCATTAGAACTTTTTGCTACACATTATAAAACCGGAGAAGTAATTCCGATGCAATTAGTTCAGAAAATAAAAGATTCTGCTACCTTTCAAGAAGGTATGCAAACCTTACGTCAATTGAGTTTTGGATTGCTAGATATGGCATGGCATGGTGCGGACCCTAGCCAAATTACTGATGTAAAAGCACAGGAAGAAGCTGCTTTTTCTGGCACTAATCTATTCCCTGTTACTCCAGAAACCTGTATGAGCACCTCATTCTCTCATATTTTTCAAGGGGGTTATTCGTCTGGGTATTACAGCTACAAATGGGCAGAAGTTTTAGATGCAGACGCTTTTGCTTATTTTAAAGAAAAAGGAATTTTCAATAAAGAAGTGGCTACAAAATTCAAAGACAATGTACTTTCAAAAGGAGGTACAGACAACCCAATGGAACTTTATAAAAAGTTTAGGGGAGCGGAACCTAAAATTGAAGCGCTGTTGGAAAGAGCTGGATTAATTTAATAGGCATATTTTTACTGAAAATAATTTTCTTCCAAACTAGTAATATAAAAGATATATAGAACATATGTGCTATATATCCTATATTAGAGGTATAATGAACATATGTTCATTATACTATTGTTGTAGCTCATTCTTAAAATCCTCATACGTTTAGAATTTATATGAAAACTAAATATACAAAAAGTGGTGATTTTAATATTGCGTATCAAGTGATAGGTGAAGGATCAATAGACATTTTATACATTCCTGGTTGGGTTTCAAACATTGATATGATGTGGGCCGAACCAAGACTTGCCGCCTTTTTAACTAGGCTTTCTTTATTCGCCAGACTAATTATTTTCGATAAAAGAGGTACTGGACTTTCAGATCGTTCCGATGTATATTCCACTATGGAAGAACGGATGGACGATATCAATGCTGTTTTAGATGCTACAAATTCAAGAAAGGCATTTTTATTTAGTCATTCCGAAGGTGGATCAGTTAGTCTATTATTTTCGTTGAATTATCCTCAAAGAACTTTAGGAGTCATTGGTTTTGGAATATTTGCTAAGCGTAGATACTCAAAAGATTACCCTTGGGCGCCTACAGATGAAGAACGTGAAGTTTCATATAGATTAATAGAAGATAATTGGGCACATGGCGATCTAGGTGGGCTTAGAACGTTAGTTCCTTCCCTCGCCCAAGATAGTGGATTTATGGACTGGTTTGCAAGTTATTTGCGTTCTGGAGCAAGTCCGAAGGCAGCTTTAATTCTACAAAAACAGAATACTCATATTGATGTAACTAATATTCTCGAATTAATTAAAGCACCTGTATTGCTTCTGTTTAGAACAAATGATATAGAAATTCAAATTGAAGAAGGCTATTACATCGCAGAGCATATACCAAATTCTAAACTTGTTGAACTTAATGGTAAAGACCATCTTTTCTGGACAGGTGACACCTATCCTATTTTAGCAGAAATAGAAGAGTTTATTACCGGTATTCGACCAAATAAATCAGAGTTTCAAAGCACAAAGAAAAAAAGTAGTAAAACAGGAATAGACCTAGAAATTGTAATGTCAGAAAATTTTTTATATAATTTAAAGGTTGAAGAATTCGCCAAATTATGTGGCAGAAGCTTATCAACATTTAAAAGAGATTTCAAAAACACATTTAATACGACACCTTCTAGATGGATAATGTCTAAACGTCTAGAATACGCTAAAACACTTTTACATGAAAGTGATTTAAACGTAAACCAAATATGTTATGAGAGTGGGTTTAAAAACAACTCTCATTTTATTCAATCATTTAAAGAAAAATTCAAGCTCACTCCTTATCAATATCAATACAAATCGAAATCAATTTCAAAGATTCATTCATAAGCGATATGGACCTTAGAACACATTTGTTGGATTTTTAAGGATATCAAAATCAATTCTATTTGCTGAATTTTGTGTCATAACCAATAACACAAATTATGAAAAAGTCAATCATCTTTATTTATGGAATAGTAGCCTATTGTATTTTTCTAGTTGCTTTTTTATATGCCATAGGCTTTGTTGGTAATTTTTTTGTTCCAAAAACAATAGATTCTGGCATTGAGCCATCTTTGCTTAAAGCTATTCTAACCAATACAATTCTTTTAAGTGTGTTTGCTTTGCAACACAGTATTATGGCGAGACCAAAATTTAAAGAATGGTTTACATCCATCTTTAGTCAGGCGATGGAACGTAGTACTTATATTTTACTCTCAAGTTTGGCATTGTTATTAGTTTATTGGCAATGGCAACCTATAACAACTCTAGTTTGGGAAACCGAAAACACTATTCTTTCTAGTATTCTAACAGGAATATTTTTTCTAGGTTGGGTTATTGTTTTACTTTCCACGTTTATGATTAATCATTTTGAGCTTTTCGGTCTTGCACAAATCTTTGATAATCTAAAAAATAGGAAAACTTCAAATCCGAAATTTCAAACAAATTATTTTTATAAATTGGTAAGACATCCTATAATGTTAGGTTTTTTAATTGCTTTTTGGGCAACACCTGTAATGACATTGGGGCATTTATTGTTTAGTATTGTAACCACACTTTACATTTTTGTAGCTGTAAAATATTTAGAAGAAAAAGATCTTCGTAACTTTATTGGAGAAGAGTATGAAACATATCAAAAAGAAGTTCCTATGATAATTCCCTTTACTAAAAAATAATTCAATAAGTATAACAGTATAAAAAAATATATTTATTCATCATAGCTATTGGACTTTTAATGACCAGTTGCAAAAACCATTAAATATTTTCTGTAATAGAAAACGTGCCACAACAACATGTATAATTAATTGCTGAGGAATTTAAGAGTCTCTCTAGAAATTCTAGCGCATTTCCCGCACGTTCTTCCCTTTTTGCTATCTTAGTACTAAACGCCATTAATCATACACAAGAAGTTGTACTCAATGGTTCGAAAATCAATTATTTATAGATTTTCAACCTTAGCTTTTTGCCAAAAATATAACGCAAAAATTGTTGTGATAAGCGGGAGCATCAATCCGTATTCATCTATCCAAAAAGTACTACTCTCGTTTGTCGAAGTTAGCGGAGTGAATATCTTTTGTATGAATATATTATGAACGGAATGAAAAAGCGCCGAAGGCCATAAACTATTTGACTTAAAAGTATAGTAAGCCAAAATAACAGACATTCCTAATATCATTACAGTAAACGAAGAAATATGGAATATCACATTACCGCTTCCTTTATAGATTAGTAAAATAATAGGCCAATGCCAAATAGACCAAATCAAACCGCTAATTATTGATACACCTCCGAAAGAAAATATTTTCCTAAGTTCATAAATGAAAAATCCACGCCAACCAATTTCTTCACCCAAAGTAGAACCAATATTTTTCACAACACCTACAATTGACAAAAGAACTACCATCGACAATATAATAATCGGAATACTGAACTCTTCCATTCCCAATTCTTGAGACCATTCTAAAATAGTCTCCTGATTTAGCACACTCCCTAAACTAAAAAACCAAATTAAAACATAAGCTATCGTTACGTATAAGACGGGAATTAAATATGATAAGCTGAGATATTTGGACTTTTCTAAATTCCAAGGAATACTTGAAATAGGTCTTTTCGTAATCTTTAAAGTAGCGAAAGCTGACAATGCAGGACACATCATTAAAGCACCGACATAGATACTTGTTGGATTTAATTTCAGTATGGCGTAATAGCAGATTGCACTAAGTGAAATTAAAATTCCTAAGAATATGAATATTGTTTTCCAGACTTGTTTTCGGTCAATTAATTGGTTAGTCATATAAAACTAAGACGGAACAAATCAAATTTTGTTACCTTATAAAGAATTAATAGTAATGTAAGGTAATTAAAATGTACTTACTCGGACGCTCACCACAGAGTACAACAATAGCTATAAGTAATGCGGCGTTTAGTATTTAATTCTGTGGTTTGTGTATATTTACTATGTCCGCAAAATCTTTAGGATTTTGCTCTGGCAACAAAAAAATAAATCAAAACATAAAGTTTTTGCTACGTGCATAGACGGAAACACAAAAGGTTTCCTTGCCTCCGCACTACGCTTAACTCAAGCGTTGTGCGTCATTTTAAAAAATTGTGAAATACAAAAAAATTAGAGGTTTAAAGAGAAAGGTTGAGGGTATCCAGAAGTGGATTGAGGAATACTTGGAATTAGATATTGAAGAGTTATCCAAACATAAATATCATTACTCAAAAGTGTATGTTCAACCTTGGGATAATCTGACTTTAACGAATAGCGAAATTCCTGAACCAAAAGGAAAAGCAAAACAAGAAATAATAAACGGACTTGCAAAAATATACGATAGTTGGAAAAAAGAGTTAGATAAACTAAACCAACCTTACTATCTGAAAATATGGTTAAACGAACCTCGATTATCTAAATCTCAAGTTGTTTGTGCACTTGGTGAAAGGATTGAGCATTATGATAAACAATTCACCAAATCTGATTTTAAACAAAATGATTCTTCATTCACTAAACAATTGAGTTCTGATTTTAAATGGGAATCAAAACTTGATGAACTTCATTATTGGCGGAATGATTTGTTGTGGCCAATTGAGGATTATGACAAAATTGAAAATGCTTATGCCGACAGAAGACTATTAAAAAAATTAGAAAAAGCACATATTAAGAAAGAGAAAACCACTTATTCAGACGGACCTGAAGATATTGTATTCTTTGTTCCAATCGGAAAAATATGGGTTGGAGAAAAATAATAACTAAATGCCAACAATACCTATAAGTAATGCGGGCTTTGGTGTTTAATTCAATGGTTTGCGTATATTTAAAGTGTCCGCAAAATCTTTAGGATTTTGCTCTGGCAACAAAAAAATAAATCAAAAAAAATGCTTTGGCTACGTGCGCAGACGGAAACACAAAAGGTTTCCTTGCCTCCGCACTGAGTTCCTTTTACTTGGCATTAAATTAAACGTGACATCCCTAAACTAAAAATATGCAGAAAGAAATTAAAGTTATTTGGACAGACTTAAACGAAGAGCTTTTTAAATTTATTTTTGGTAAGGTTAAAGAGGAGCAAATAGCTAAAGATATTCTTCAAGAAACTTTTGTTAAAGTTATTGCGAAAATTGAGCAATTAGAACATACTTCCAAACTAACATCATGGGTCTACCAAATAGCTAGAAATACGATATTTGATTATTATCGCAAATTAAACCTGAAAAACAAAGCACTAGACCGTTTGGAACTACCTGAGGATGAAATTGAAGATTTTGAATACGCGCAGTTGAGCAGTTGTATTAATTCAAAGATCAAAAGCCTTTCCTTTAAACATAAACAAGCTATCCTTTTAACTTCTTTCAAAGACTATTCTCAAAAAGAATTAGCAACACATCTGAACATCTCCTATTCTGGTATCAAATCCAGAATTCAAAAAGCTCGGGAAATCTTGAAGGAAAATATTCTAGATTGCCACAATGTGGAATCAGATAGAACAGGCAAACTACTGGATTTTAACACTAATTTAGATTAAATGTAACGTCTTTATCTAAATGTTCACGTCTATTAGTTATCATAAACTAATTAAGATGAAAATGAAAAATACAAAAACGATAAAAGTACAGATTCTTAATGCCTTTGTTGACAATAATAAAGGTGGCAATCCTGCCGGAGTTGTTTTAGATGCCGATAATTTATCGTCCGCCAACAAACTAGAAATTGCAAAAAAAGTAGGTTTATCGGAAACAGCTTTTGTTTCAAAATCTAAAACGGAAGATTTCAAACTAGATTTTTTCACACCCAACAAGCAAATAGCACATTGTGGACATGCAACGGTAGCAACATTCTCCTATTTACAACAGTTAAATAGGATTAAAAGCAACCATTCTTCTAAAGAAACGATAGATGGAAAACGAGAAATAGAACTCATTGGAGATTTAGCATTTATGGAGCAACTGGCCCCAAAATATCTTGCTATTCATCATAAAAAAAGTATTATTCTAAAATCTCTCGGATTACAAATAACCGACCTCCTGCCCAATGCATCAATTCAATTAGTGAATACAGGAAATTCCTTTATAATAGTCCCAGTTAAGAATTCAGCTGTATTAAAAAATACAATTCCTGATTTTAAATTAATACATGAAATAAGCGAAGAGTTGGATTTAATTGGATACTATGTATTCACTACCGAGACAAATAATTCAGAAAGAGACGCCACAGCGCGAATGTTCGGACCACGATACGGCATATTAGAAGAAGCTGGAACGGGAATGGCTGCTGGACCATTGGCCTGTTATTTATTCGATATTCTAAAAATTAAGAAAGAACGTTTTCTGATTCAACAAGGTAACTATATGCAAGCACCTTCGCCTAGTTTAATCATTGTTGATTTAAAAATGGAAAAAGGGCAAATTAAAAAATTAATGGCGGGTGGTAAAGGGGTCTTAAAAGCGCAAATTGAAATAGAACTAAATATCTGAAAAAGCCAATGGAACAGAAATTGGAAATGAAAAACAATCAAGCATAATCTCTTTAATTCAATTATATTTAAACGCTTCTAAAAACCAATATGAAAAGAACATTAGTAAAGTTTAGAAATAGCGCCTTTCGAAACTTCATAAAGAGACATGAAAAATATGCTCCTATCATTTTTTTTATAGGCGGGTTTATCTTTGATACACTCACTCTTGGACGTATTGATCGGTTATATGATCTTATTGTCTTGTGTTTGCACATGACCTTTCTAAGCATTACACTTTATCTCTATAATTTAGTAGACGATGGTAAATGGAAAAATACCTTTTTAGAACAATACGAAGAATATTTCCCCTTGGCAATTCAGTTTTTCTTTGGAGGACTTTCAAGTGCCTATGTTGTTTATTTTTCTAGAAGTGTTTCGCTATCTAAAACAGCCTACTTTTTTATTATTCTTGTTGTTTTACTTTTTGCTAATGAATTTTTAAAAAAAAGAATATCCAACAAGTATTTACAGTTTAGTGTGTATTACTTCATAAGCTTCACCTTTTTCACCTTTATGGTACCTGTCTTCATCAAAGAGATGAATGTTCAAGTTTTTATTTTCTCAGGGCTAGTTAGTTTAATAAGTACACTCCTATTAATTATAATTATTTATCGCATCAGTCCGAGTACCAGAGCGGAAATACATCTTGGTAAACTAATTGGCATTGTATTATCAATCTATGCTTTAATCAATGTATTCTACTTTTTAAAACTCATTCCACCTGTGCCCCTTGCATTAAATAGTGGCATTGTAGCCCATGATATTCATCTGGAAAATAACAAGTACGTGGTCACCTATGAAACAGATGAATGGTATATATTTTGGAGAAAGCATAGGTTAAAATATATTCAAAAACCCAATGAAGATGTGTATATTTTCTCTTCTATATTTGCTCCGACAGATTTAGAAAAATCAATATTTCATCGTTGGCTTTGGCATAATGACGCTACGGATGAATGGGAAATTATTGAAGATATAGGGTATGATATCACAGGAGGCAGAGATGGTGGTTATCGTGGCTATACCTACAAAAATAATCTAAAACAGGGTATGTGGAAAGTTGAAGTACTTACTAAAGAAGAGTTGGTTTTAGGGGTTATCGATTTTGAAATCATAATAAACCCAACTTTACAGCCGAAAGGTCTGGTGCTTAAAAGATTCTGATGCCCTAACACCTAAGCTTTATATACTTTTTATATGCAAGTCTTTTCTATACCAAGATTGCAACATAGCCCCTTGTGCATTTTGATTAACTCGGCTAAACCAAATGTAAGTTCAAATGATTTTCAAAAGAAAATTTTATCAAGAACTGATTTTGAAATGGAAAATTTTATTCTCGAAACTAATTTTATGGATAAGAATGAGTGACATTCACGCGAATTAACAAATTTTCAAAAAATACAAGACGTGTTAACATACATATTCCATACGTCTAGGAATTGACAACCAGTAATAGCTCTTAACACTTTAACCTTTTTATGATAATTACTTCATTATTAGTTATATTTAGCTACGAATCAACATTATAACCTCTTAACTAATATCATGATACGTAAGCCAATAATTATACTGCTTCTAATTAGTGTTAGTGTACTAAATGCGCAACACTATCCCGAAGTAACAATTCCAAATTCTCAAGTTAGAAAAATTACATCGACAATAGTCACTGGGCAAGAATATGAATTGCAAATTTCGCTTCCCTCTAGTTATGAAAATAGTACTAAAAAATATCCTGTAGTATATGTAATGGATTCTCAATGGGATTTTCCTTTGGTAAAATCCATTTACGGAGAGCAGTATTATGATGGTTTTATTCCAGAAATGATTATTGTAGGAGTAACATGGGGTGGTGAAAATCCCAATGCAGATGTATTACGAGCCAGAGATTATACTCCCACCAATGATGGAAGAGAAGTAGAAACTGGTGGAGCCGATAAATTTTTAGAGGTCATGAAAAAGGAGCTATTTCCATTTATTGAAAGTAATTACCGGGCTGAAAACAGTAATAGAACCTTAATGGGGTGCTCGTTAGGCGGACTTTTTACCTTATATACCTTTTTCTCTCATACAGATATGTTCACTGGTTATGTTGCTGCGAGTCCTGCTGTGGCTTGGGACAATGGAGTATTATATCAGCTGGAAAAAGCGTTTAGAGAAAAGCAAAAGGTCAATTCCGTTCGTGTATATATGACTGTTGGCGATGTTGAACTAGGTAAATTATTTTACCAAGAATTTGCTGAAAAAATGATGAATAAGAATTATAAGAATGTGCAGTTGCATTCAAAAATATTAGAAAATACTGGTCATTCTGGGACAAAAAATGAAACGTATTCAAGAGGTTTACAATATGTTTTTACTCGAAATCAATTAAGACTAAGTGATAAAGAATTGAACAAATATATAGGTTTTTACCAGTTGGAGAATGGCGACAAAGTTGAAATCAAGAAGGAGAATAATGAACTAAAATTAGACCTCCCACAGTATAGTGTTCCACTTTTGGTGAATTCAGAAAGTCATTTTTATGCCACCTTCTCATTTTTCAACCTTCATTTTAAAGAACAAAATAATATTATCGAGGGTTTTGATTTAATAACCTATGGCAATATGCAAACATTTCAAAAAGTAAAGGAATAATTAAATGACTGGAGAAACTAATATTGCTGAATTATTAAAAGGGATGACCCCGAAGCTCAACGTAGGAGAATATGTATTTGCTACCGTGAAAGACCTGAACCATATTGATCGAAATGATCCCATTTGTGAATTCAAAGAAAAGGAAGGAACAACTATTGTCATAGAACGTAAGAAAGCAGATGAATTGCATCTTAACTACCAATATATTGCTTCTTGGATTACGTTAACAATTCACTCATCACTAGAAGCCGTTGGTTTAACTGCGTTATTCTCAACAGAATTAGCGACACACAATATCAGCTGTAATGTTATTGCAGGGTATTATCACGACCATATTTTTGTTGAGAAAAAAGACGCTGAAAAAGCGATCCATGTTTTAACTGCTTTATCCAAAAGCTATGGACAAAATTAAATTACAAACATTTCATCAAACTTTAATTTACACCAATCCTTAAGCCGAGTGAAATGAATTCTGTAAAAATTTACCACCAAGTAAATAAAGAAGATAGCAATCTAACTTTTGGAATCTCCAAAATGGAAGCTATTTATCATAAGAGAATGGGTAAACCCGATACTCCTCATCGGCACAATTATTTTACGATTATTTTTACGATTAAAGCTAGCGGCAAACATGTGATAGATTTTAACGAATATTCATTGAACGCTAATCAAGTTTATTTTATTTCTCCAGGGCAGGTGCATCAACTTATAGAGACATCACCCTCGATCGGGTTTGCTATGGTTTTTTCACATCAATTTCTAGCAAAAAATAATATTCCCATTTCCTTTTTAGAAGATTTGAATTTATTTAATGATTTCGGTGCCAGTCCTCCTTTAGAATTAAACTCAGCGATACATCAAAAATTATCCGACTATCTACATGATATTTATGCAACACATCATCATTCAGATTTGAGGCATAAAGATCAAGCAATCGGTGCACTTGTAAAACTTCTTTTAATTCATTGTACCAATACCTGTTCTAGACCTAAAGATTTTCTGAGCAGCTCTGACTCCACATTGCGTAAATTTAAAGAACTCATTAATGAGCATTACAAAGAATGGCATGCCACTAATGAATATGCTTCTCAACTCCATATCACACCAGATCACTTGAATAGATTGGTGAAGATGCAAACGGGGAAAACCGCCAAAGAACATATTCAAAGTAGAATTATCGTTGCTGCGAAACGCCTATTGTACTTTACAGATTTATCAAATAAAGAAATTGGCTACAATCTTGGGTTTTCTGAGCCAGCTAATTTTAGTGCCTTCTTTAAACATTGTGTAGGCATTTCTCCTTCAAAATTCAAAGCAATTAGCTAACTATCGGATTTTCATAAGTCCACTCCGCTTTTTCATATTCCTAAAACAAGGTTCTATCCTGACCTTTGTCGTATATAAAACTCAATTGATATCAAGGAGCTAATTTATAAGTCAACGGCCTAAATTCATTTAGGTATAACCATTAAAAAAATAAGATATGAATACACTACTGCACAAAGCCAACACAAGAGGTCATGCAAATCATGGATGGCTAGAATCATACCATACGTTCAGTTTTGCAAACTACCATAATCCTGAACGAATGCATTTTGGTGTTTTAAGAGTATTAAATGATGATCGTGTATCACAAGCCAAAGGGTTTGGAACACACCCTCACGATAATATGGAGATTATCTCTATCCCACTAGAAGGAGATTTAGAGCATAAAGACAGTATGGGAAACACAACTGTTATAAAAGAAGGCGATGTCCAAGTCATGAGTGCTGGAACAGGAATTTTTCACAGTGAATACAACAAGAATCAAGATAAAGAAGTGAAATTTCTTCAGATTTGGGTGTTCCCAAATAAAAAACAGGTTGAACCTCGTTATGATCAAATAGCAACTACAGACATAGCGCAAGAAAATAAGTTATATCAAATACTTTCTCCTAATCCCGACGATCAAGGTGTTTGGATTCATCAAGATGCTTGGTTTAGCCTTGGAAAATTCAGTAAGCAAACAACTATGGAATATAAATTGCATTCCGATAAAAATGGGGTTTATGCTTTTATTCTTGAAGGCAGTGTAACTATTGAAGGGCAAGAACTCAAAAGAAGAGATGGTTTTGGTCTGTGGGACATTAATACGATTTCGATTACTGCAGAAAAAGATTCAAAAATACTACTTATGGAAGTGCCAATGAGTGTTTAATCAATGCCTAAATGGAATTCAATAAGCAATTCATCCAACTACTATTAACTCCCCCAAGTAAGACTTATTTTATAATTTTCGGATGGTAAATATTTGAAAATGTGATGGTTAAATTTATTATCTTTAATTAGAAATAACCACGGATATTTGAAATCTCTCGAACACCCTTCAAACATTCAGATTATGAAAAGAAATGGATTCATTGCGGTTCTTCTTGGTTTAGCCACCATGCCTTTATGGGCATTTTCACCACTAGATAAAATGATTAAAAGAAAAGACAAAGGTTTTAAAATTAATGCCGGCGAAGGTCGATTGCATGGGCATATAAGGTTAAAAGGGGTAAACTCGAATATCTTGGATGTGAAAATATCAGGAAAAGATACGAATGGGGACTTGGCGGTATTTGAGCAAACATCACTTTCACAAGGGAGAGGAACTCCTTTACATGTGCATTCATCACAAGACGAGATATTCTACATCGTAGAAGGGTCTTACTATTTTCAAGTCGGTAATGAAAAATACCATATGGAGGTAGGAGATAGTATATTTTTACCTCGTAAAGTGCCACATGCTTGGACTCAGAAATCTAAAAAAGGTAGAATGATAGTTACCCTACAACCAGCAGGCAAACTTGAAGATTTTTTTGTACAAGTGTCTGCATTAGACCACGAACCTAGTGCTAAAGAAATAGCAAAATTATTTGCAGACAATGAAATGAAAATTGTAGGTCCGCCGTTGCAGCTCGAATAATAACTATTGAAAGACTAACTTCCAAAAAAATTGAAGGATAGGAAGAAATTAGTCTAATTGTAACTCTTCATGATTTATTTTACTGCGTTCAAAAATTGTTGTAAAATACCTAACTTTGATTGAGCAGCAATTTGAAAACATTTTTTTAAATACTTATGGATTCAACCAACGATGCTAGGCATACCATTTATCATGATCTGATAATCAAAGCACCAATAGCAAAAGTGTTTCAAGCCATAACTTCGCCAAAACATTTAATTAATTGGTGGCCATTAAAATGTAATGGCATTCCAGAAATCAATCAAGACTACAACCTTTACTTTACTCCAGAATATGACTGGTACGGAAAGGTGATACAAATGGTGAAAAATAAATCATTTTATATTCAAATGACGAAGTCCGATTCTGACTGGAATTCTACTACATTTGGATTTGATTTGGAGCAACTAGAAAATACCGTCTTAATCAAGTTTTTCCATAAAGGATGGCCTAATTGCAATGCACATTTTCGAAGATCCTCATATTGCTGGGCAATGCTTTTAAACGGATTGAAGAACTATGTAGAAATAGGTATAATAATACCCTTTGAAGCAAGAGAATAGTCGCTTTAATCCTAGATATAGCTAGGAGGTATTTGTAATGAATACCAATTTAAAAGTTAAAGCCAAAAGCATATATTTCTATAAGAAGTCACTAAAAAAATATAAAATAATTATGCAAGAAATTATTAAAAAATTTAAGTTTAGAGAGGTTCCAATTGTAATAAATGCCCCAGAGAGTTTAAAAAATCAATTTATAAAGCTTGGTTGTAAAACTGTACTTGATGAAAGCCATAAAAATACGAACACATTGGTTTTCATAAATAATAATAAAGAGTATCTTGAATTTTTGAATACCAGATTAACTAATATAGGGCATGATAGTGTGTTGTGGTTTGCTTACCCTAAAGGGACATCAAAAATAAAAACAGATGTAAATAGAGACACTATTAGAGTAACCGGCGAAACATTTAACATTACGACTGTAACGGCAGTTTCTATTGATAGTACGTGGAGTGCCTTGCGCTTTAGACCAATAGAAAGTGTAGGGAAATAATGAATAGTCTTAACCCCCAAGTAACTAAATTTCTAGATGATTTGAAGCATCCCCTTAGAAAAGAAATAGAAGAACTCCGAGCAATCATAGTACAAACAGCTTCCCACCTATCTGAAAATATAAAATGGAATGGACACAATTATAGTTCAGAGAATGGTGATCGGATAACGATGAGAATTCAGCCACCAAAACAAGTGCAATTAATTTTTCATCGTGGTGCAAAAGTTAAAGAACAGCCCAAGGTAAAAATACTTAAAGACGAATCTGATCTATTAATTTGGAAGGAGAATGATAGCCCTGTTACAACCTTTAAAAACCTAAAAGACATTAGTAGTAAAAAACTAGACCTAACCAAGATTGTTCATGAATGGATCATTGCAACACCATAGTAGCCTTATAATTCCAGCCACCATTTTCATCTCTTGTTATTAGTTCAAAGAGCCCGCTTTAAGTATCCTTTTTCGAAAGGTCATTTCTAAGGTCAAATTACCCTTCAACAAATATCTTTCAATAATTATTGAAAGTTTAAAATATTTAATATATCTTTGGTGCATGGAATACAAAGAAGCAAAAGATAAATTTATAAGTACTTGGGGTAGTCTTGGTACCTTATGGGGTATCAATAAAGCTATGGCTCAAATACAAGCGCTACTTTTTATTTCTACAAAGCCTCTTTCTACAGAAGAAATTATGGAAGAACTTCAAATTTCCAGAGGCAATACCAGCATGAATGTGCGCCAATTAATAGATTGGGGAATTGTAACTAAAGAGTTGGTTCTTGGAGAGCGAAAGGAATACTTTTTTACTGAAAAAGATGTTCAAGAATTAGCGCGAGTTATTGCTAAGGAACGCAGCAGAAGAGAAATACAGCCCGTAATCAAAACTTTAAAAGAAGTCTATACTATTAAAGATGATGGATCCGAAAAGACTAAAGAATTAATTAAACAAACGAAAGCTTTACATGATTTGGCTGAAACAGCAGACACTATGTTGAACAAATTGGTAAATCAAAAACAAAACTGGTTAACTAAGTCATTACTTAAAATCATACAATAAAAAAATTTATAACTTACTTTCAATATTTTCTGAAAATTCTAAATATTTAAATTATGATATACAATGTTCCGAATTGGCTTATAGTAATTGGTGGTCTAGGGCAAATTTTCACAGCATTAATATATCCATACATTCGACATAAAGTTTTTGATTGGTATACTGATGTAAAAAAGTTAAAACCATTAAATCAAGAAATTGCTAAAACGTATGGTAGATATATTCAAGGGCTAAACTTTTCTTTTGGATTGATTGCTATACTTCTTGCGAATGATTTACAGAACGGCACCAGACTTGCCATAGCAATAACAGGATTAATAGCCGCATATTGGGTAGGAAAAGTAGCCACACAAATTGCATACTACCCAATGTATGAAATACCTCAAAAAACAATTTTTAGAATCGGAAGCTACTTTATGAATGCTTTATTTACCCTCTTCGCTTTCGTTTATACTTGGTTATTTATAATGAACTGCATACACTATTTTAATCTCTAAATGAAAATCATGGAAACTGCAATACAGCTATCAAAAACTTCAAAAGAAGATACAAGCAAAAAAGGATTAGAAATGGTGGATTTTTATAATGAAGCTACCGAAGACTATGAATTTTGGAGTCAAGACTTCAACATGCATTTTGGATATTACATACCTTTCAAATCAAGCGTATTGAAAAGAGACACTATGCTGAATGAAATGAATCGTCAAGTTTTAAAAAGAATAGATCTTAAAAATAAAAAAACACGTTTGGTTGATTTAGGTTGTGGAATGGGCGGCACAATGCGCTATGCGCTAAATGCCAACAAGAATTTAATTGCTTTCGGGGTTACCTTGTCTGAATTTCAAGTAAAAAAAGGGAATGAGTTATTACTGCATAAAAATGGCTTAATACTTAAAGAAAACTATAAGTACACATCATTTGATTCAGCCTATTTTGATGCTGCAACCGCTATAGAAAGTTTCTGTCATTCAGGTCATAGCGAACAATCATTTAAAGAAGCATATAGAATTTTAAAGCCAACTGGAAAATTAGTGATTGCTGATGCCTTCTTAAAAAAACCTGCAAGCCAACTTGGCTCCGGCAGTAAATATGCCTATAAAAGGTTGTGTGATCATTGGAGCTTAGAGAAACTTGGCACTATTACTACTGTAACGGCAGCGTTAAAAAAAGCAGGCTTTTCCAAGGTTCAAGTAGAAGATGTCTCTTTTAGAGTTGCTCCATCGGTCTTACATGTACCCTTCGCAATTATAAGTTTTGTATGTAAAAAAATATTTAATGAACGCCGATTAAAGAAAGAAAGTTTACACAATCTTAAAGGATCATTCTATGCGCTACTTTCAGGTTTGCACATGCGTAGTTTTGGCTATTACATAATTACATGTACAAAATAAAGCAACTATGTCATTAGAAATCACATAGTGCACGGTAGCCTATTTTTTCTGTTTCGCTAACTTGTATGCATCATAACCCCCAGATAAATCGGTTACTTTATAACCTAAGGCTTCTAATTTTTGTGCAGCTTTAGCACTACGACCCCCAACTTTGCAATACACATACACCGGTTTATCTTTAGCTACAACCTCTTTAATTTGCTGTTGAAAATTGGAGTCAAACCAATTAATATTGATAGCATTAGGTAAATGCCCTGCATTAAACTCTTCAGGCGTTCTCACATCAAGTAAAACAACTTTTTTCATTTCTTCTTGTGAAACTTCTGTGATAGCTTTTAACTTTTTTTGTGAGCAACCTAAGTTGATACTAACTAAGAATAACAATAAAATATATGATTTCATGGAGTTTTGTATTTGAGTTAAAAATACTACTATTTGTTCACAAAAAAATCATGTAACTTTGAAAATACTAAAAACGTATATGACTTCTCATTCATTATATCCTGAAACGTGGGTAGACCAATATGCTGATTACCTGTTTAATTATGCGGTAACTAGAGTAAGTGACTCCGAAATTGCAAAAGATATAGTTCAAGAAACTTTTTTCGCTGGACTTAAATCTGCCAAGAATTTCAAAGGGGATGCAGCAGAACGCACATGGCTCGTTGCTATTTTGAAAAGAAAAGTTATCGATCATTACCGAAAAATAAATTCAAACAAAGGTAAGGCAGAAGTTCGTATGAGTTATAGCTCCAACGTTGATAGTGATGGCGATTGGCTTGAAGAACAAGTTGCAGACCCCTATAGTGTTTTAGAAAATGATGCCATGGAGAACGAAGAATTAGGGTTAGCTATACAAGAATGCATCGCCAAATTACCCAAAAAACAGGCCCATGTATTTCGAATGAAAACTATTCAAGGGATAAGCACCGAAGATATTTGTAATGAATTAGGAATTAATCCGTCAAATCTATGGGTAATGATACATAGATCAAGAACAGCCTTGATGGATTGCCTTAATCAAAATTGGTTTAACGTATGATGTCTTGCGAAGAAGCAGCAATAATTTGCAATAAAGCTCAATATAAAGAAGCGACTTTCGGAGAAAAGTTGAAGCTTAAACTTCATGTATTGTTTTGTGAAACCTGCTCTAAATTCACAAGAAAGAATACCGAGTTAACCGAATTATGTCAAAAAGCTAAACTTAAAAGTTTAACTCAAAAGGACAAATCCCAAATGCAAAAAGAGCTGGAGAGTGAGTTTTAAATGAACAGGAGCAAAACAACTAATAGTCCCCACCAAATAATTGGAATCGCTTCGACCCAAAAAGAGGCAAAGTATTTTTTTTGAACTTTTTCAGTAAACAACATTGTAAAACCAAGTGCTAAAAAAAGTACGCCTTTCCCTATTCCATCAATAATCGTAAGATTATCCTTCAAAAAAGTTAGAACATAAAAAATTACAACCGCAAAAGACCCAAATATTCTCGTGTTTGAAACACCTATACGTTGTGGCAAAGTTCTCAATTCAGGGGCATCATATGCTAAATCTCTTATTTCAAAGGGTACTAATAATATCAACACCAATAAAAAGCGCTGTATAAATTCTATGATTATGTCCCAAGAAATAGGCGTAAAAGTTGCCAATGCTGGCAACATAACGGTTGTTCCCGCCCATACAAAAGAAACAATAAATATTTTTAACCCTCCAAAATTTCTTAAATTTTTCATGTTTGGGAGTACTGGTATGGCATATAAACCGGTCATGAGCACCATCGCCATCATAAAATATATGGCGTCTCTACTCAAAAAAAATACATGATAAAGCGCTATAATCAATGCTATAATACTAAAAAATTGAATATTTTTATGATATCGCGTAGCTACAAGAATATACTTTTCAGCCTCCACTCCATATTTAATAAAATTGTACGCACTAATAGAACCAAAAAAAACGAAAAGATTTAAATGATGGTCTATCGGAATATTTAACAATATATCTGTAACATGTAGTAATGAAAGTACCGCTAACGCAACATGTACACTAGCGTCGATATAAAAATCAAAAAGTCTTTTCAAAAACTTCATTCAGTAAAAATAAACAAACTGTTTATAACCTTTGTTTTTAGTTAAAAACTTTAGTTCAACTGCACTATAAATCACCTATTTTGAGAGAATTAATCATTATTTTTGCGTGACTAATTTTAAGAAAAACTGCTTAATTAATGAAGACAGACGTGTTTGCATCGCGCCATATCGGCATAAGAGAAGAAGACCTTCAACACATGTTTAAAAAGGTTGGTGTTGAAAACCTCGAACAATTGATTTATGAGACGATACCTAATGATATTCGTTTAAAAAATCCACTTGCTCTGGATAAGGCTATGAGCGAGTATCAATTTTTAAATCATCTTCAAAAATTATCAGAGAAAAATAAAGTTTTCAGTTCCTATATAGGTTTGGGTTATCACGAAAGCTTAACTCCATCTGTAATAAAAAGAAATATTCTTGAAAATCCAGGATGGTATACTGCATACACACCTTATCAAGCGGAAATTGCCCAAGGTAGACTTGAAGCTTTATTGAATTTTCAAACGATGATCTGTGATCTTACAGGTATGGAACTAGCCAATGCATCGCTTTTGGATGAAAGTACTGCAGCGGCAGAAGCTATGACTATGCTTTTTGAAGTTAGAAGTAGAGATCAGAAAAAGAGCAACGTAGTGAAATTCTTTGTGTCGGAAGAAATTCTACCACAAACTTTATCACTTCTAAAAACAAGAGCTACACCACTTGGTATTAACTTAGTAGTAGGAAATCATGAAGACTTTGATTTTAGTTCAGAATTTTATGGTGCCATCTTACAATATCCTGGAAAATATGGGCAAGTATATGATTATGCCAATTTTGTAGCAAAAGCCAAGGAGAATGAGATTAAAGTTGCTGTGGCTGCTGATATTTTAAGTTTGGTGCTATTAACACCTCCAGGAGAATTTGGAGCCGATGTGGTTGTAGGCACTACGCAAAGATTCGGGATTCCTTTAGGCTATGGCGGTCCTCACGCTGCTTTTTTTGCTACTAAAGATGAATATAAAAGAAGTATTCCTGGCCGTATCATTGGGGTTACTAAAGATACCGATGGAAACCCTGCCCTACGGATGGCATTGCAAACTAGAGAGCAACATATTAAGCGTGATAAAGCAACCTCCAATATTTGTACAGCTCAAGTTTTATTAGCAGTCATGGCGGGTATGTATGCGGTATATCACGGCCCAAAAGGGCTGAAATATATTGCAGAAAAAGTGCATTTAAAAGCAAAAACAGTAAGTCAATTATTAGGTGATTTTGGATTTGAACAGCTTAATGGTGCATTCTTTGACACTATTAAATTAAAAATTGAAGACGCTAGTAAGCTCAGAACAATTGCCGAATCAAAAGGAATTAATTTTAATTATATTGATAAGAACACTGTTTCTATTTCAATAAATGAAAGTATTCAAGAGGAAGATATTACACTTATAATATCTTGTTTTGTTGAATTAAATGAACCAATAAAAGGAAAATCTATTTCCGAACCTATTGTAGATGCTATTCCATTTAAACTAAAGCGTACTTCATCATTCTTAGAAAATAAAGTCTTTAATTCGTACCATTCCGAAACAGAAATGATGCGTTATATCAAAAAATTGGAACGTAAAGATCTAGCTTTAAATCATTCTATGATTTCTTTAGGTTCTTGTACCATGAAATTAAATGCTGCTTCAGAAATGTTACCATTGAGTTCTCCAAATTGGGGGAACATTCATCCATTCGTTCCTATTGAACAAGCAGAAGGATACCAAATAATGTTGAAAGAATTGGAGAAGAGCCTAAATATAATTACTGGTTTTGCAGGTACTTCATTACAACCAAATTCTGGTGCTCAAGGTGAATATGCTGGACTAATGGTGATAAGAGCCTTTCATGAGTCACGAAATGAGTCGCATAGAAATATATGTTTGATTCCCGCTTCGGCACATGGCACCAATCCTGCTTCTGCAGTAATGGCAGGAATGCAAGTTGTGGTTACTAAGACTGATGAAAAAGGTAATATTGATGTTACTGATTTAGAAGAAAAAGTATTAAAACACGCTGATAATCTTGCAGCTTTGATGGTAACCTACCCATCTACACATGGTGTTTTTGAATCATCAATTAAACACATTACAAAACTAATCCACGATAACGGTGGACAAGTGTATATGGATGGCGCCAATATGAATGCGCAGGTAGGATTAACTAATCCTGCTACTATTGGTGCTGATGTATGTCACCTAAATCTACACAAAACTTTTGCCATACCACATGGTGGTGGTGGCCCAGGCGTTGGTCCTATCTGTGTGGCAAAGCAGCTAGTGCCTTTCTTACCAGGGAATCCAGTAATAAAAACAGGAGGAGAAAAAGCAATTACCGCTATTTCTGCTGCTCCTTGGGGAAGCTCTTTGGTTTGCTTGATATCGTACGGCTACATAAAAATGCTTGGTGAACAAGGATTAAGACATGCTACTGAGATTGCAATTTTAAATGCTAACTATATCAAACATCGTTTAAGTGGGAATTTTGAAGTTTTATACACTGGAGAAAAAGGACGTGCTGCACATGAAATGATTCTCGACTGTAGACCTTTTAAACATAAAGGAATTGAAGTTACCGATATCGCTAAACGTTTAATGGACTATGGTTTTCATGCACCAACAGTATCCTTCCCGGTTGCCGGAACCGTAATGATAGAACCGACAGAAAGCGAAGGTCTCGCGGAATTAGATCGTTTTTGTGAAGCAATGATTTCTATCAGAAAAGAAATTAATGCAGCTACAGAAACGGAACCAAACAATGTATTAAAGAATGCACCACACACCTTAAAAATGGTTACTGCCGATAATTGGGATTTCCCTTATAGTAGAGAAAAAGCTGCTTTCCCATTAGAATTTATATCAGAAAATAAATTCTGGCCTTCTGTTAGAAGAGTTGATGATGCCTATGGGGATCGTAATTTAATATGCACTTGCGCTCCAATGGAAGCTTATATGGAAGCATAGAAAATCCAACAATAGCAATACATAGAAGCCCTTTCATAAAAACGAAAGGGCCTTTTTTATTTACAGCAATGTGTAGAAATTTAAATTGAACATCATTTTGATTATTATGCACGCATAACATCACATTTCTTTTTTAGTAAATTAGTGCAGATTAAACCAAAACTATAGAAATGAAAATAGGAATTACGGGAACAGGTTCTTATATACCTGCTGTTTTAACCAAAAATAGCAACTTTATACATCACGAATTTTTAAATGAAGACGGAACACCTTTTAAATATGCGAATGAAATAATCATAGACAAATTCAAAGCGATAACGGGTATTGAAGAAAGACGTTACGTGAGTAATGATTTAAACACTTCCGATATTGCATTTTTTGCAGCTGAAAAAGCGATTGCCGATGCTGGTATCGATAAAGAAACATTAGACTATATCATACTCGCACATAATTTTGGTGATGTTAAACATGGACAATCACAAGGTGATATGCTACCAAGTTTAGCTACACGCGTAAAGCATCATTTAAAAATAAAAAATCCGAAGTGTGTTGCATACGATATTCTTTTTGGATGCCCTGGATGGATTCAAGGTGTCATTCAAGCGAATGCATTTATAAAAAGTGGAATTGCAAAAAAATGTTTAGTAATTGGCGCCGAAACACTTTCAAGAGTTGTTGATGATTACGATCGCGATTCTATGATTTATTCTGATGGTGCAGGTGCGACTATAATTGAAGCTTCAGATAAAAACGGTGAAATTCTTGCCCATGCCTCAGCAACCTATGCATTTGAAGAAGCTAACTACCTATTTTTTGGAAAATCTTACTCTTCAAAAGATAAAACTGGGAATAATTATATAAAAATGCATGGTCGAAAAATTTATGAATTTGCCGTTACCAATGTACCCAAAGCGATGAAAGATTGTTTGGATAGCAGTGGACTTACGATTACTGACGTAAAAAAAATATTTATTCATCAGGCCAACGAAAAAATGGATGAAGCTATCGTGAAGCGTTTTTACAAAGCCTTTGATATGCAAATGCCAGAAGGTATTATGCCGATGAATATCAAAGAACTGGGTAATAGTTCAGTGGCTACTATTCCCACGCTATTTGATATGGTAAAACATGGAAAATTAGAAAATCAGTCTATAGAAAAAGGAGATGTTGTTATATTTGCAAGTGTTGGCGCTGGTATGAATATAAATGCCATCGTTTACCGCCATTAACAGCCTTTTTACATGTACGAAAACAGTTTCCCGAATAAGCGTTTTGAACACACTTTAAATTTTCTTCAAAAGCACGTTTCAACCAATCAGCCTATTCTAGATCTAGGAGTTGACAATCCGTTTTCAAAAATCATGACAGCTCAAGGCTATCAGGTACAAAATACGAAAGGTGAAGATCTAGATCTTGATTTTTCATCTGTGGTTACTTCAAATGCGGAAGTAGTTACAGCTTTTGAAATTTTTGAGCATTTAATTGCCCCCTTTAATGTGTTAAGAGAATTAAAAGCAACGAAGTTGGTAGCGAGCATTCCTATGCGGCTATGGTTCTCGCCTGCTTACCAAAGCAAAACAGATAAATGGGATCGCCATTACCATGAGTTTGAAGATTGGCAGTTTGATTGGCTTTTAGAAAAGGCTGGTTGGAAAGTTATTGATAGCGCTAAGTTTACAAACCCTGTAAATAAGATTGGCTTGCGTCCTTTACTGAGAACGATTACTCCACGTTATTATATTGTTTATGCCGAAAAAAATTAACTTCAGTATAAGCAAAGTGTTTTATTTTTTTAATTAACTTAGTGTAAGGAATATAAAATACAATATCCCTAAAGAGTATTTCAACAAATTAGAATGCGCTTAGAAACAAAAGCTTCTTTTTTTTTACGCTTTTTTCTACCTCCCGAAAGAATATAGTTTTAATTACCACAATAGATTTAGTCAGTACATTTGATTTTAGCTAAATACAATTGCAACTCATAACTAAGCTATTATATCAAAAAAAATAAAACTTAATACTTAATTCGACTCAAATGGTAACACGAATTATTAGATTCTTCAATGTCATTATGGTGGCATTAGTATCAGGAACAATTTTTGGCATATGGATAGGTTATAACCCAAAAAATTTGTCAGCTCCAACATTTATTGAACAACAACAAAATGTTATTACCAACTTAAATACTTTGATGCCTATTCTTGGCCTGATGGCCATCATATTAACGTTATCTTCAGCAATTCTCTATAGAAAAGAGAAAAGAGCATTTAAATTTTTACTGACTGCAGCATTTTTTTTAATTTTAAGTGGTCTTATCACCAAAGTAGGAAACCAACCTATAAATGGCATTATAATGACTTGGGACATGCACAATCCACCGACCAATTGGATCGAACTAAGAGATCAATGGTGGGCTTATCACAAAATAAGAACCCTAACTGCCTTTATTGGGCTTTGCTTTATTGTATGGACTAGCATTAAGCAAGATTAAAATTAATGTATGACCAGATTAATTTGAGGTATTTTTAAATAATTAAAAAAAGAGCTTAATTAATTAACAATACTCCTCCAGTTCTTTCAATTTCACTAGCGCTTCTGATTTAGAATTTACATTCAGTTTCAAATAAATATTTTGTATATGAAAATTCACAGCGCTTGTCGTAATAAATAATTTTTCCGCGATTGACTTATACGTACCTCCCTGGCATAAAAAATCTATAATTTGATTCTCTCTTGTTGAGAATGAAGTGTATGATTTTCTGTGAAACATTGCTATCATCTTTTTAGCAATATCATTACTCATCGCAGCACCTTCAAATTTAATAGAATCCAATGCATGGTGCAGCCTTTGTTTTGTTACAGGTTTGGTCAAATATCCATTTGCTCTATTTTTGAATGCTTTTTTCACGAGCTCAATATCATTTTGAGCACTAAGCATAATGATTTTTACTTCGGGATCTATTTTTCTAAAATGTTTGATTGCCTCTATACCTCCCATTTCTGGAATGTCCACTTCTGAAACAATAATATCTGGCATTATAGCGTTGTAATCAAGTAAAGCTTCTTTTACAGAGCTATAGATACCGGCTAAAGAATAGTCTAAATACGTTTCAAAATAATAGCGATAAGCTTCATGAAATTGGGGGTCATCATCAAGTACGATAATTTTTAGAATGTTTGATTTCATCTTGTGGGGATTTTGAGCTGAAACTCCCGTTTTGCCATAGGGATAGAGCCTCAACAGTTAAATTTGATTTTTTTTGGCTTTTAAATGATTTAGAATTAGACACGAAATACCTTATTGACGATGTATACAAATCATCAAATACCGTTCAATTTATTTTTAAAACTATAAAAAGAGGGACTAGTTCTTTTTAGGATAAGAAAGAAAAATAAACTTCAACATGTCTTTTCTACTGGATATTTATTATTAGGTATTATGAAGTGTTAACCACGGCCTGAGCATAAAACTCATATTGGTGATTTTTAATACCAGTTTTTCCTTTTTAGGTGTAAAGGAATTGTCTGCAAATATTTCAAGGGAATCAACACCCTTTTTTGTACTCTTTAGGTTAAGATAGGTTTTCATAATTTGGGGGATTAAGGGTTTCTGTAATTTTTTTATATACGCTTATTGTTTTTTATAATTATACATTGTTCAACTTATTTGCTTTTTTAAAAAGAATAAAATTGTGAGATATTATCCTGCTACAAAACCAAATTTTATGTTAACATAATTTAAATGTAATAAATTAAATTAAGAACTTATTCAAAAACTGTAATATTTTTCTTACAAAATTAACAAAATTCGTCTAAATTCACTTCACCCATCCTGTTAACATTCTGTTTAACAATCTCTTACAATGCAAAACAATAGCCCGTGTAGTTCATCGAAAAAATAATAGTGCCCACTTTTAATCCGATGAATAACAAAGAAAACCTACTAAAATGAAAATCATTCTAGTAGGTTTCTACCTCACCTTTATCGCATTTATGATACTAATTCTATCTCAAATAATCTCCTTTTAAATTTGTTAATGGACTAATTTTAATTCGAATATTTTTTAATCTTCATACATATTAGCTGCAGTGGCAGAAAGATTATCTACCTGCATTATCCACTTTTCATCATTGTATTTTCCATTTAAATTAGAAACATACGCAGTTTCAGCATCTTGTTTCACATCAAAATCTGCTAAATAAACATAATACAAACCATTTTCTTTATTAAAAAACTGCTGAGCATTAAGACCTTTTTCTCTTAAACTATCCATAAAAGCGTTTAAGTATTTTTTTGTTTTGTACACGTTGGCAATAACATAATATCCAGATTTAACTCCAATAATATCAGATTGGTTAAGTACTTTAATAGATAACTTTTCATAAGTCTTGGCTCCAACATTATTCAGTGTATATGTTTTTTTAGATTTTTCTTCATTTACAGCATATGTAGCAGTTGTTTCGCTATTTGAATTCTGAGAATCTATCTTATTAGCATTTTTCAAATCACTTCTTAATATTCTAACTATAGCTTCAAACCGTTGTTCAAATTCTTCACCACGAGCAGAATCAATAGAATCTTGTCTTAAAATTAATTCATCTAAGATTAATCTGTTTTGATACGCTAATGAGTTTTTATCTTCTGGCGTGTCGTTTGCAGCTATACCAACTGCTTTACGTGAACTTGAACCTGATGATTCGATCGTTCTTCTGCTTCTTTTTTTAATACTCTTAGTACTATTAGGTTTTGCAGGATCATCTTCCGTTCCTTCTATTGAATCTTCGGTATCTGTATCTTCAGTCTTTTTTTGTTGATCAGCCATTAATCTTAAAATCTGTTCTTCATAATTTCTTATGATCTCATCAACCTTACTATCTTGTGAACTATCCACATAATCTGCTAATGTTTGCTTATCATTTTTAAAGGTATAGGCTACTGATAATTCATGATTCCAACCTAAATCTGCTGCATCGTTTACGACATCTTTCTCCATTAAATACCCTAGAGACATTTTTTTATTCAAATTAAAACCAAATCCCATTGATAAACCATAGTCATCATCAAAAGTAGTTTGCAACCAACCATACTGAGGTAATTCTAATACTACAGAACCAACATATGCGAAACTATTATTTTGATCTCTACTTACTTGTACTAATGGTGTTAATCTAGCATTAGCAAACATACCTCTTGTTGCTCCTAATAAATGAGTGTACTGAACGGCAGCCTTAATACTCTTACCATTAAAATTCGTTAAAAATGCATTTGTTGTTTGGTTATACTTAAATAAGTCTTGCGCATATAAACTAAAATCAAACTTCCCTAATGAAAGTGTAATCCCTGGTTGAATGGCTATTTTACTTTCTTTACTAGCGCTTGCTAGTTCTGGATCATTTTCATCTGCCACCACGCGATTTTTATCTAGACCATCACTAAAATAGGTAACGTTAGCTCCAAAAGTTAATTTGCTATTACCACCTAATTGTACTGAAGTGGCATAATTTGCGTTAAAACCAAATTCTTGAACAACTCCAGACCATTGACTATAAACCCCGATACCCAAAGCAGTATGATCATTTAATTTATTACTAAAACCAATAAAATAGTTTTGATTATTATCTTCAAAAGTTGTGTACTGATTTCTATGAAGAATATTTAAATATGATTTCTCTTCTCTCACCAATGAAAAAGTAGGATTGATTAAAAATCTATTAAAAAACAATTGGTTATGGTACGTTGTTTTTGAACTAAAATCTGCAACTGTTTCTTGACTAGATACAGCTTGCATGCTTAAAATCAAACCTAACACAAATAATACATATACTTTCTTTGCTATAGTTGTAGTTTCGTAGTTCATCTTTGAAAAAATTAATGTTATTCTAAATTTTGGTCTTCCGAATTTATTCATCGGTTCGGGTGGCAATAAAAATATCTGGCCTTATTTATCTTCAAAAATAGAAGTGGAATAATTTATTTGTGATTCCGTATTTAAAGCCTCAAGCACATTATACTCTTTTCTATCTGGCACCGACCTTCGATTTGTATTAGAATAGGCATAAGCAACACGTTCTACTTTACCTTTGTTTTTACCCCTGTTTATTAATACATACCCAGTTCCTTTTTCTTGCATCAGATCAATTGAAAATTCATCTTGATTGCTATTGATGGGACTACCAAGGTTGACAGTCCAGCCAACCTTGCTATCAGCTACTTCTACCATATAAACATCTAATCCCCCATAGCCTTGATGTCCATTTGACGCGAAAAATAGCGAAGTCCCTCCCACAATATTTGGATACAAATCATTCTCATTTGTATTAACTTTTTTACCTAAATTTTTAGCAACCCCGAAGGTACCGTCCTTTTGAATATCCGCTACATAGATATCAAATTTCCCGTAGGTACCTGGCATATCTGATGCGAAAAACAAACGTTTGCCATCTTCAGAAACGGTTGGGTGCATTGAAGAATAATTTTTAGGACACAATGCAACTTCTTCTACATTCTTCCAATGTCCTTTAACTTTTTCAGCTTTATACACTTTATGTACTAATTCTTTTTTAGAAAAAACACCGTATAAAGGCTTTACATAAACTGGTTTTGTGAAGTAAGCTATATTACCATCTCCAGTAATAGAAATTGGTGAATTCTCTACAATCTCAACTGCTAGTTCATCATCGGTTTTAGCGTTAGCCTGCTGCTCCAATCTAATTTCTCTATTTACAAATTCCTCAATTCTTTTTGTTTCGGCATTAGAGGTAAAGTCTAAATCTCTGTACCTATTAGCTTTATCATTTTTTTGTATCTGATAATCATCTTTTACTTGCGCTACCCAGTCTTTAGCATGAGATATATTCTTCACTGAAGTCTTATTCGTTAACTGTAAAGCATAATGGTAACGCTCATAATAACTATTACTTACACTGGTACCTTCACTAAGCTTAAAAAGTTGAGTATACCAAAAAATAGCGGTTTCATAATTTTCACTTAAGAAATTAGCATTTCCTAAATCTTCATAAATCTCTCTTTCCTTGTAACCTAAATTTTTAAGTACATCAAAATTTTCTTGTCGCTTATCCACTTCACTTAATTCTGAATTTTTAGAACTAAAAGATTCAGAATTTTGTGCCGACAAGGAATAGCATGATAATGCAATTATAGTTGCAAAGAATACGTTGTAGGTTTTTGTATTTTTCATAATAGTTCGATAAAGGGTTAATATTATACGACAAAATTCACGAAATATTCCGAGTAGAGAACTAACAATATTTCATAGGTTTTCATCAAAAAGATGTATTTCATCGAAAAATGTTGCTCTTAATCGTGTTTTTTACAAAAAATTGATGATAATTTTCAAAAAAACAACATGTATTCACCTATTCATACAACTTTTATTATCTAAATAATAGCCCGATATTTATCCTTGAAGATTTTTATAAAGAATGAAGTACTACATTATTATTCCTGCCCATAATGAAGAGCCTTTTTTAAGCAGCACCTTAACATCAATTACAACACAAACCTTACAACCTAAAAAAGTTATCATTGTTAATGATAATTCTACTGACGGTACAGAGGCAATTATAGATAGCTTTGTTCAAACAAATACTATTTTCACCAAACTAAATACAGTATCTTCTAAAAAACATATGCCCGGTAGTAAAGTCATAAATGCCTTTATTAAAGGATCAAAATTACTTGATGATAATTTTGATTTTATTGTGAAGTTAGATGCTGATATTATTCTGCCAGCTAACTATTTTGAAAAGATCTCAACTATTTATAAGACCAATAAAAAAGTGGGAATCGCTGGTGGATTTATATATGAGCAAACAACCGAAGAAGTTTGGGAGCTAAATCATCCTATGAATAAAAATCATGTTAGAGGTGCTATCAAGGCCTATTCAAAAAAATGCTTTGTAGCAATAGATGGATTGAGAAATGCAATGGGTTGGGATACCGTTGATGAGCTTTTGGCTCAATTTTATGGATTTGAAATTTTCACAGATGCTAGCTTACAAGTAAAACATCTTCGCCCAACGGGGGATGCCTATAACAAGAGCGCTAAATTACTGCAAGGCAAGGCTATGTATACAATGCGATATGGTTTTATTATCACCCTTATCGCTTCATTAAAAATGGCTTGGAAACAACATAAAGCTCAAGCCTTTTTTGATAACATGAACGGCTTCTTCTCTGCTAAAAAAGAAAACCTACCTTTTTTAGTTTCAACAAAACAAGGCAGTTTTATTAGAAATTTACGCTGGAAAGGCATAAAAAAGCAACTTTTTTAATTTACTCCAATACTTTAACAATAGGCTTTCCTGTAGTGGCATTAGGATAAGCTATACCTAACATTGCAGCTATTGTTGGAGCAATATCAGGAATCTCTGTATATTCATAGGTAGCACCATGCTTAATACCTTTTCCAAAAAACAATAAGGGCACATGAGTATCATAATTATATGCAGAACCATGGGTTGACCCCGTTGCAGTGTAATTAATAACTCCGGGTTTTAACACCAAAAGTATATCTCCTGATCTTTGTTGATTATATCCATTTTGAAGAATAAAAGGAATACCATGTGTATAATCATTCTCCCACATTTGATGAGCCGTATAAACTCGATCAAAAAAACCATAGGTTAATAGTTCTTGTGCAAATTGCTCTTCAATTGTTTTTAGATCTAAATCTAAATTCTTGACAAGTTTATGATCTAAAAATATTTGATTATTAGACGTAGTTTTTACAATAGCAACAGTACCATAATTATATTTTAAAAAATCATTAAATTTTTCCTTTATTTCATTTGAATCAACATATCCTGAAGGAATCTTTTGATCTTTCAAATAAGATGGCACATTACCCGCCGCATGATCTGCAGTTAAAAAAACAGTATACTCCCCTTCTCCAACCTTTTTATCTAAAGTGTTCAAAAGTCGTTCTATATCGGCATCAAGCCTCATGTATGTATCTTGAATCTCTTTTGAATTTACGCCAAACATATGGCCTACATAATCTGTACTAGAAAAACTTATAGCTAAAAAATCTGTAATAGCATCGGCGCCCAATTTTTCACCTTCCAAAGCAGCAAGTGCAAAATCTGTAGTTAAGTTATTCCCATAAGGAGTAGATTTCACCATGTCAAATTTTCCATTTGCATCCCACAAACTAGGTAAATCATGAGGAAATGAAGAGTTGACTTCTCCTTTAAAAAGACCTTCATACCCATTCGCATCGGAGCCACTTTCTAGGTATGACGATATATCCGCTAAAGTTGTCCACGTTTTATTATAAGATTCTGCCCTATCGGAGGCATTAAAATCTACAACCCATTTTGGTAATTCGTTCATATAGAATGAACTTGTAATCCAGTTCCCTTCATTTTGACCATGAAACCAATATGCGGCATTCGCTGTGTGTCCACCAGGCAATATAGCGCCTCTATCTTTTAATGCAACTGCAATAACTTTACCACGCATTTGAGTATGCAACCGAAGTTGATCTGTGATAGTAGTAACATTATTTCTATGAGGAGACATTTTCCCTGCATCTGAAGTGGTCCCAATAGATGAGTAGGAATCATCAGATACACAATACACTTCTTGATCTAAATCTTTATCATACCAATTATTTCCGATAACACCATGCATAGAAGGTGTTGTTCCTGTATAAATGGATGCATGTCCAGGTCCTGTATATGTTGGCGCATAATTAAAATGATTATTCTTACAGTCATAACCTTCATTCACCAGCCGTTTAAAACCTCCTTCTCCAAAATGCGCCCAAAATCGATTGATATAATCATACCTCATTTGATCCACCACGATACCAACCACTAGTTTGGGGGTAGAAAATGGTGCTGCATCTAGCATTACTTTTTGAGATTGATTCTTGGATTTTTTTTGTGCTTGAATTGACACACTACCTAAACACAAAAATGCTGATAGTAAGAAAGTAGCACATAATCTTTTATTCATGACCTTAATTTTAAGTGAGCAAAATTAAATAAATTAATAGTCTCAAGATTGAATTAAAAGTTAAATGAACTTTAATACTTCACAAAACACTCCTCAATTACTAACTATTAATGCGCTTCTTTTTTCTTTTCTTATAATAACAAGTTACAAACGGCATAATATTATTATTTTTACACCAACTAGATTATTTTAATTAATGAACTACCTAGCATCAATTGGCAGTTATTTTATTATGATACGTGAGGTTTTTAAAAAACCCACAAAATGGAGGATAATGAAATCGCTCATTCTAAAAGAAATAGATGAGCTTATTTTTGGCTCTTTGGGTATCATTATATTTATATCGTTTTTTATAGGCGGTGTTGTATCTATACAAACAGCACTAAATATCACCAACCCATTAATTCCAAGAAATTTAATTGGTTTTGCCACAAGACAATCTGTTATTTTAGAATTTGCACCTACATTTACCTCTATTATTATGGCTGGAAAAGTAGGCTCTTACATTACTTCTAGTATAGGAACCATGCGCGTCACCGAACAAATTGATGCACTTGAAGTTATGGGTGTAAACTCACTTAACTATTTAGTTTTCCCTAAGATAATTGCATTACTCTTATATCCATTTGCAATTGCCATTGCAATGTATGTGGGCATTTTCGGTGGCTGGGTTGCCGGAGTTTTTGGTGGTTTTAGCACAAGTGCCGATTTTATTGAAGGTATTCAATTAGATTTTATTCCCTTTCATGTCACCTATTCTTTTATTAAAACCATATTATTCGCATTTATAATTGCCACGATACCCTCGTTTCATGGGTACTATATGAAAGGCGGTGCTTTAGAAGTAGGAAAAGCAAGTACTACTGCATTTGTATGGACCAGTGTAGTAATTATTATGGTAAATTATGTATTAACTCAAATGTTACTAGGCTAATGATCGAAGTAAACAACATACATAAATCTTTCGGAGATACTGAAATATTAAAAGGAGTTACAAGCACCTTTGAGAACGGTAAAACTAATTTAATAATTGGTCAAAGTGGTTCTGGTAAAACCGTATTCATCAAATGCCTATTAGGTCTTTTTGAGCCAGAAGAAGGTTCTATCAGTTATGATGGCAGAACTTATTCTAGTTTATCGGGAGATGAAAAGCGTGATTTACGCCAAGAAATGGGGATGGTTTTCCAAGGAAGTGCTTTATTTGATTCTATGACGGTAGAAGGCAATGTGATGTTTCCGTTAGAAATGTTCACCAAACAATCAAAATCTGAAATGCAGGATAGAGTTGATATCGTTTTAAAACGTGTTAACTTAATAGATGCTCATAACAAGTTCCCAGCCGAAATTTCTGGTGGAATGCAAAAAAGAGTCGCAATTGCTAGAGCAATCGTAATGAACCCTAAATACCTCTTTTGCGATGAACCCAACTCCGGATTAGACCCTAAAACAGCCATTCTTATAGATAACCTTATTCAAGAAATAACCGAAGAATTTGATATTACTACTGTAATAAACACCCATGACATGAATTCGGTAATGGAAATTGGTCAAAAAATAATCTTTCTTAAAAACGGCTTAAAAGAATGGGAAGGTTCTAATAAAGAAATCTTTAAGACCGATAATGCTGCCGTTACTGATTTTGTTTACTCTTCTGAATTATTTAAAAAAGTACGTCAAATGTATATAGAAGAAAGAAATTAAATGAGCTAAGGCTTACAAAAAGTATATCCATAAAACCAGTGTAATAGTCAATTACGTTACTTACTCACCTCGCGTACTTGAATCTTTGTATTTTTCAATCGTAGCTTTAACCAATCTGTTAACTTTTTAGTATCTGTTGCTATTTCGTCTTTTTTAGTTTTCTCTTTCCAAGAGACTTCAAAAACAGGAATTGTATCTAGCTTCTGAAAATCTGTTCTAATCGTATACGAGTAACTTAAAGCTGTTAAGTTCTCATAATTCGCTTTTGCCTCTGCACTAATATCTTCAAAAGGAATTTGTGACGTGGCTAATTTACTTAATTTCACAAGATCTTCTTCCAACACCTTAATCCGTTCATCTTTTGTCAGGAGCTCTGCCTTCTTTGATTCATAAAGCTCATTAACATAATTAAATTTATCTTTAGATTCATCTTGTCCGCCTTGAACTACTCGTAAAGTTGCGTTCTTCAACATACTCATATCATTCTTTTGAACTCTCCAAGTATCGATAATACTTTGTGGTATTATCTCGTCACCCATACATACAACTTCAATTACGGAAGTACCATCTTCTTGGTATTGAAGTTTTGTTAAATTATCGAGATAAAGACCGCCTTTCGAAAATTGATAAATACCTATAGTTTTACTTAATAATTCGTTAGCCTGTTTTTTAAATAATGACTCATTAAAAACTTTATAAAACGTCCAACCAGCAGGAACCATAACAGCTATGGCAACTAACGATGCCAATCTAGCTATTAATCTTCTACGTTGAGAATTGGCGTAACGCACCATTGGAAACCGTAGTAACTTTATAACTAAAAAAGTAGCTAGCCCAATGAATATGGTATTTATGGTAAATAAATACATAGCTCCAAATGCGTAATCCCAATTACCAATAGCGAGTCCAAAACCCACAGTACATAAGGGAGGCATTAATGCGGTAGCAATCGCCACACCAAAAATTACACTCGCAATAGTACCTCTTTTTGCTCTGGCAATAACCAATGCTAAACCACCAAAAAATGCAATTAACACATCGCGAATATCTGGTGCAGTACGTGCTAATAATTCTGATGACTCATCGCGTAATGGAAAAAACTTAAAAAATAAAAATGCAGTTAAAATACTAAGTACTACCATTACTGCAAAATTCTTAAGCGAGCGTCGTAAGGTATCAATATCATTTATCGCCAAAGATAATCCCATCCCTAAAATAGGACCCATCAGCGGCGAAATTAACATGGCTCCAATTACCACAGCCGTGGAATTTGCATTTAAACCTATGGATGCAATAAATATAGAACATATCAAAATCCAAGAGGTATGACCTTTAAAAGGGATATCGGCCACAATCGATTCTCTTGTAGCCTCTTGGTCGGTATTATTCCGAATATCTAAAAGTTCAGATAAAAATTGTTTCGTAGAACCCAAAAGTCCTTGAAAATCTTTTTTTACCTCTTCGCCCTTATCACCTTCATTACTATTAGGTGCAATATGATCTTTATTTAGTTCTTCACTCATATTTTAGGTATACTGTATTCCAAACTTATCTTTAACTTTAACAAGTACTTGCTTAATATCTTGCTCTTTAGATTTAGGATAAATTAACAAAACATCTTCCTTATCTACAATAATATAATCATTTAAGCCATCAACCACTACAATTTTTCCTTTTGAAGATCTAATCATATTACCATTGGCATCTTGACTTAACACTTTACTATTAACAACAGCATTCTTATTTTCGTCTTTATCTAGTTTATCGTAAAGAGAACCCCATGTACCTAAATCGTTCCAATCAAATGTAGCGGGTAACACAAAGATACTTTTTGATTGCTCTAAAATAGCGTAATCAATAGAGATATTCTCAGCTTGCGGATAGTACTCGTTAATAAATTCTTGTTCAGTAGGAGTATTATAAACGGAAGTTCCTTTTTCGAATAGCTCATATTGTGACGGCTGATAATTTTTAAACGCATTAACGATTGTTTTTACACTCCACATAAAAATTCCTGCATTCCAAAGAAAATTACCTTGTGACAAAAACTCTTTCGCTGTTGCATAATCAGGCTTCTCTCTAAACTGATTTACTTTTTTTAAACCATCAGAACTATCATTTTCAAATTCAATATAACCAAAACCAGTATTTGGAAAAGTAGGTTTAATCCCTAAGGTGCATAGCACATCTTCTTTCTCACATTTGTCAAAACAAGCTTTAACATCATTAGCAAAAGCTGTTTCATCTTCTATCCAATGATCACTTGGTGCGACTATCATCACTGCATCCGGATTCTGTTTTTGAATTTTAAGAGCAGCATATAAAATACAAGGTGCGGTATTGCGCATTGCAGGCTCTAAGACCACCTGATTTTGTTTCACTAATGGCAATTGCTCTAAGACTAAATCATTATAACGTTCATTAGTTAGGATTAAAATATTTTCTGTTGGTACAAACTTATTTAATCTTTTGAAGGTTTTTTGTATTAATGTATCTCCAGTACCCAACATATCATGAAACTGCTTTGGATTTTCTGTTGTACTTATTGGCCAAAAACGAGAACCAACTCCACCTGCCATCAAGACTGCATAATAATTTTTATTCATCGTTTTAATCTTTTATTAGTTCGACCTCGGCATTTGGTTGAAAAACGTAAACTTTACCTGTTGTCAACTCTACGCACTCGTATCGTTTAATTTTTTTATTTCCTTTTTTAAAAATTCGCCCATTATGTATTCTAAAAATACTTCCAATCGGCAATTCAAAAACGTACGAATTTTCTTTAAATTGCGTATCGTACTGCTTTAAAGCTAAGGATAATCTAGCATCCGTATCACTACTCGCACTTGGGTTTCTAAAATGACTAGCAATTAGAGGTAATACTTTATTGGGGAATATTTCAGGATGAATAAATGGCAGCATTAATTGCTGAAAAGTACGTTTCCATTCTATTCCATGTGGTTTTATTTTACGACCATACTTCTCAAATGCTACTAGATGAGCTATTTCGTGTACCAAAGTAATTAGAAAACGATATTCATTAAGTGAAGCATTTACCGTTATCTTATGTGAACCATTGGGTAATCTCCTATAGTCGCCATGGCGTGTTACGCGCTGATTGACAATTTTTAAATTAACACTATTCTCTTTAATTAAGACAATGCATAAATCAATGGCTCTTTCAGGAAGATATTTTTCTAGTGTTGTCTGCATGAAACAAAAATAAAATAAAAAATAAGGCTCAATGTTTGCTAAGTGAAAATACTTTGAATCTATGGTGTACTATTACTTACCTGCAATAATTTACCATTATAAAATTTATGTCCAGTGAGTGCAAAATCTTTTATATAGTTAGCCATTTCTAAAGCTGTTGTAGGAGCTATATATCCAGGAAAAGCCTCTGCTAACATTTCAGTTTGTACGGCACCAAGAGCCAATACATTAAATGATGGCCCACTTTCTTTGAATTCTTCTGCCCACAATTCCGTTAAGGTAATAACAGCGGCTTTACTTGAACTATATGCCGCTAAGCCAGGAAACTTAACACTTCCTTGAACACCCCCCATAGAACTTATGGTAACCACATGACCTGTTTTTGGCATTTTAGGTAGCACAATTTTGGTTACGCTGGCTACGCCAAAAACATTTACTTGGTAAACCTCTTCAAATTCTGAGGCTGTTATTTCTAAATATGGCTTATTCAACAACTTACCTGCGTTATTTATCAATACATCCACATGTTTCCAATGAGTAGCTATAAAAACCTCCAACTTATCTAAATCCTCTTGTAGCGATAAGTCAAAAGGAAAAGTGGTTATATTTTTATGGTTTAAATCTGAAATTGGCTTATCATTTCGGGAAAGGGCCAAAACTTGATGTCCACTATCCGCAAAAAGTTTTGACATTTCAAAACCAATTCCCCGACTCGAACCTGTAATAATAATATTCGCCATTAATTGTACTTAATTTCTTTTGTTGCTGCGTTTACAATCCCTGTTACCATAGGAATAGATTTGTTCACTACCATTGCCATATGATTAAAATCCATCAGCTCTGCTTCATCATCAACACCGTGATAATGATCAAAGTTAGTGAAGTCAAAAGTACAAAAGGTTTGAGAAGGTACATTAAATTCTGTGTGGAATGCATAATTATCCGAACGTTTAAACAAGTTCATATTTTTTGCCGAAGGCAAAAATCCTATTAAATTTTCACCTGAATAGTCATTAGCAACTTCAGCCATATTCGAGTTCTCATAACCTGTAACATACATAAAGTAATCTTTGTTTTGCAAGGCCACACCCACCATTTCAAAATTAAGCATGGTATATAAATTTATCTTCTTCTCTTTTAATCTCCTGGCAAGGTCTATGGAACCCAAAAGTCCTTTTTCCTCTGCTGTAAACAACGCAAAAATAATGGTACGTTTATTTGTTTTAGCAGTTCCAAAATAACGCGCAAGTTCCAAAACGGTTGTAGTACCGGAAGCGTTATCATTAGCACCATTTGCAATTTTATCTCCATTTTTAGGCGTAATCAATCCTATATGATCATAATGAGCTCCTACAATTACCACCTCATCTTTTAGTTTGGGATCATTCCCTTCCAAAACACCAACTATGTTATAGGCTGGTTTATTAAAATTTGAAATTGTATCCTTATAATCCTTAAAATAAGGTTTAATTCCATTCTCCTTAAAAATAGCTTCAATATAATTCGCAGCACTTTCTATACCTTCACTACCGGCTTCTCTACCATTTAATGCGTCAGAAGCTAAAAAACTAATAATTTCACCAACATTTTTACTTTTTGAGAACGATACTTCAGGAACTAATGCTCTTTTAATAATTATAACCTTCTCTTCCTCGGCATCTTTTACAGCTACAAGATCAGCTTGCTTAATATTTTCTGCATCTGTTTCAATTATTTTTGGCGCTTTACAAGCGAATAAAAGTATTAATGCAAAAAAAAGATATCCAATGTTTTTCATCTGTTTATTGTTATTTGATTCTACGGGTAAGTTTTAAAATAAGAATCTTATGTTTAGATTTTAAAGATAAAAAAAAGCATCCCAAATAATTAGGATGCTTTCATTATTATTATTCATATACTTTTGATTATGCCAACATAGTCACTGGATTCTCAATAAACGAACGTAATGTTTGTAAGAATTGAGCTGCAGTTGCACCATCTACTGTTCTATGGTCGCAAGCTAAGGTAAGTTTCATGGTATTACCAACAACTATTTGACCATCTTTAACTACTGGCTTTTCAATGATTGCTCCAACTGAAAGTATCGCTGAATTAGGTTGATTAATAATAGATGTAAAACTCTCTATTCCAAACATACCCAAGTTAGAAACCGTAAAAGTGCTTCCTTCCATTTCTGCTGGTGTTAATTTTTTAATACGCGCTTTACCCGCTAAATCTCTTACAGAAGCTCCAATTTGAGAAAGTCCCATTTGATCTGTAAACTTAAGAACAGGAACAACCAAACCATCTTCTACTGCAACCGCTACACCAACACTAATATGATGATTGTATCGCGTTGTATCTCCATTCCAAGTAGTATTTACTTGAGGATGCTTTTTAAGAGCCATTGCACAAGCCTTCACCACCATATCATTGAATGATACTTTTGTATCTGGCAAGCTATTTATTTGAACTCTAGAATCTTTTGCATTATCCATTGCAACTTCAATGGTAAGGTAATAATGAGGTGCTGTGAATTTAGATTCCCCCAAACGCTTGGCTATAACCTTACGCATTTGATTGTTTTTAACATCTTCAAAACCTTCTTCCCCAATAGGCAATGCCATTGGTGCAACAGCATTGGATCCAGCAGCGGCTGGAGCTGGAGCTGATGTAGCTTTTTGAGAAGGTACAAAGTTCTCAACATCTTTCTTTACAATTCTACCCTGATCACCAGAACCAGTTACATTGGCTAAATTCACTCCTTTTTCTGAAGCTATTTTTTTCGCCAATGGGGATGCAAAAATACGTTGCCCATCATTTACTGCGACTTCCGCTTTTTTAGTTTCAGTTGAAACAGCAACACTTGCTGTTTCTGCTTTAGTTGCACTTTGTTTTTTAGCTGTTTTTGCTTTAGGCTTCGCATTTAAAATACGATCTACATCGGTACCTTCAGGACCTATTATTGCCAAAACCTCATCAACTGGCGAAGATTCACCTTCTTGTAATCCTATATATAATAAAGTTCCTGAGTAAAAAGACTCAAACTCCATTGTAGCTTTGTCTGTTTCAATCTCCGCTAAGATATCTCCTTCTTCAACTTTATCACCAACTTTTTTTAACCATGTTGCAACGGTACCCTCTTCCATAGTATCACTAAGGCGAGGCATTTTAATAACTTCAACCCCTTCAGGAATTTCAACAGCATCAGAAGAATCTTCTACCGTATTATCTTCGGCACTTGCTTCTGCAGTTTCCTGCTCTTTTTCTTCAACTTTACTTTCCGTAGCTCCTGCACCATTTATTAATCCAGAAATATCTTCACCCTCTTCGCCAATAATTGCCAACAGCGTATCTACAGGTGCGCCATCTCCTTCTGGGATTCCTATATACAACAATATACCTTCATGAAAAGACTCAAACTCCATCGTAGCTTTGTCTGTTTCAATCTCTGCTAAGATATCTCCTTCTTCAACTTTATCTCCTAATTGCTTCAACCACTTAGCTACCGTACCTTCTTCCATGGTATCACTAAGTCTCGGCATATTAATTACTTCTGCCATCTAACTATAATTTATGTTGTAAAAATGGATAATCTTCTTGTTCGTAAACCATATCATACATTTGGTTTAGTGGTGGGTAATCAGATTCTTCAGCGAATTTTTCACATTCTGCTACCAAACTTTTTACTCGTTTACCTATTGCACTTATCTCTTCATCAGTCGCATATTTATTCTCCTTAATCACTTCCAAAACTTGACTGATTGGATCTATTTTCTTGTACTCTTCTACTTCATCCTTAGTTCTATAATGCTGTGCGTCAGACATGGAATGACCTCTATATCGATACGTTTTCATTTCTAGGAATGTTGGACCACCACCGCTTCTAGCTCTTTCTATAGCCTTACTCATTTCTTTAGCTACAGTAACTGGATCCATGCCATCTACAGGACCGCAAGGCATTTCATAGCCTAATCCTAATTTCCAAATATCTGTTGAATATGAAGTTCTTGCAACAGAAGTTCCCATAGCATACCCATTGTTCTCACAAACAAAAACAACCGGGAGTTGCCACAACATGGCAAGGTTAAAAGTTTCATGCAATGATCCTTGTCTTACAGCACCATCACCCATATAACATAAGGTTACTGCATTACTTTTCTTATATTTATCTGCAAAAGCTAAACCAGCTCCTAATGGAATTTGACCACCTACAATACCATGACCACCATAAAAACGGTGCTCTTTAGAAAAAATATGCATTGAACCTCCCATACCTTTAGAAGTTCCTGTTACTTTCCCGTAAAGTTCTGCCATAACTCTTCTAGGATCAACACCCATACCTATTGGCTGTACGTGATTCCTATAGGCGGTAATCATTTTATCTTTAGTAAGATCCATTGCGTGAAGAGCTCCAGCTAATACTGCCTCTTGTCCGTTATAAAGATGTAAAAATCCTCTAACTTTTTGTTGAATATAGACAGCTGCTAGTTTGTCCTCGAACTTTCTCCAGAACAACATATCTTCATACCATTTTAGGTAGACCTCTTTTGTGATTTTTTCCATTAAATGCGAATTTTTATAGAACTAAGTTATTCCTATCCAACTTGAGGAATAAAAATTTGAGAAACAAAAATACACATATAAATCAATAGGGGGAAAAAATTAAAGAAAAAGCGTAACGGCAAACAGAAAATACACGAATAATTATCTAAAAGTGAGATTTCAATAAAAAAGGCTTTCTTTTTTAACTTTTTGACAGCTATAAAAATGTACTACTAAAAGCCAAGGGAAGAATATCAGCCAAAGAATTAAACTTTATTACTTCACCCTTCTCTCCCATTAATAGTATTCGGATGGGCATTTTTTGTTTTTGCTCATATTCAATCATTGCTTGCCTGCAGTTCCCACATGGCGCGGCTGGTTCATTTACCACATAATTTTTCGAGGTAGCAGTAATAGCAACTGCTTTAATACCTACACCTGGATATTTAGCCCCTGCTTGAAAAATAGCTACTCGTTCCGCACAAAGTCCAGAAGGATAAGATGCATTTTCTTGATTATTACCAATTACCACCTCATCATTTTCCAACAAAACTGCTGCACCTACATAAAAATTTGAATATGGAGCATAGGCATTTGCCCTTGCTTTAACTGCATGCTGTATTAATTCTAAATCTTCAACAGGTAAATCTTCTAAGGATGGATAAACAGAATAATCTATTAGTATTTGATGCTTTTTCAATGATTGTCTTTTATTTATAACTGAGGAAAGATACTGAAAATATGTTTAGTCCGCACGAAGAGTAGTGAATTCTAAAAACGAAAAAATCCATTCTCAACTTCTAGAAGTTTTAGAATGGATGTCAACTATTTTTATAAAATTAATCGTTATAAAACTCTTCGCCTAAATTAAATGTTAGAGAAAAACGTAATGTATTTTCTAATGGATTACGAATTTTAGAAGAAGAAAATAAATAAGATAAGTCTATTTGTGTGGCTTTAAACTTGAAACCTGCACCTAAAGAAAAAAACTTTCGAGATCCCTTTTCTTCGCTTTCATTAAAATAACCAGTTCTTAACATAAATGAATCTTGATATGCATATTCTGCCCCCAAGGCCCAAGTAACTTCCTTTAATTCTTCGGAAAAACCATCAGGAGCATCTCCAAAAGACTCAAACACTCCGTTTAAAAACCCAATTTGTTGATATTCCGCATTATCATCACCATTTACAACACCATCATTATTAAAATCTCGAGGTGTTGGTACTAATAACTTATTAAATTCTGAATTAAGACTCAACTTATTATCGGCATCTAGAATAAAATCAAAACCAGCACCAAACTTTAAATTTGTTGGCAAAAAGTTTTCTTGACCACCTTCATCATAAACAATTTTACTACCTAAGTTAGAAATATTAAAACCAGCTCTCCAACGACCATCAAAATTATTATACGCAATTTCTCTAGAGCGATAAAAACCTGCAACATCAACAGCAAAAGCATTTGCTGCTTGAGCATCAGCTCCGGCTTGATCTTGAAATTTTAAATTTGAACTAATAAATCTTCCAGCAACAGCCATAGAAAATGTTTCGCTAAGCTTTAGAGCATACGAACCATCGATAGCAAATTCATTTGGTTTCACCCTTCTACCTTCTTCACCTGCAGTCTGTCTCAACTCTATTTCACCTAAAGTAAAATATCGAAGACTAGCAGCAAATGCGCTACGGTCATTAATCTTATTATAATAATTAGCGTTTAAAAGCGCTATATCAGTAATAATACTTTCTAAATATGGGGTGTAACTTATTCCTATTCCCATTTTATGCTCGGCAAAAGCAAATTTTGCTGGATTCCATTGTTGTGAATATGCATCAACTGAGGTTGCGACGCCAATATCACCCATACCGGAAGCTCTAGCATCAGCGGCAATTGTAAGAAAAGGCACTCCTGTGGTAATAACCCTGTTCTCTTGGGCTGTTATTTTTGCAATAATTAAAAATAGCGTAACTACTAATATTTTTTTCATCTCTCGTTGTCTAAACTTAAAAGTTTATTTCTTTTGGAAAAATAACAAAAAAACTCAAAAGTTATTTATATAATATTAGTCTAACGTTAGTTTTAAAAAAAACTTATTCAAAACCTAAAAAAGTTTTATGAAATAAAACAATTTATACCTTTTATTATTAAACACAATCAAGCCGTGAATTTCAGATACGATAAAAAACATGTGATTTATCCTTTAAAAAAAGCCAAAAAATAAATACTAATCCTGAATTTACTGCGTTATTAAGATGTGTAAGCAATTTAAATTTTTTGGATGAAGTTTTCTTTAAATATTTTAAACATTATAAAATATTCTTGTAAAAACATCGTTCTAAAAGCCGAAAGCAATAATTGCAAACCAAAAAAACGAATACCAAACTGCAAATATGTAGTTTATTATATTGAACTCAAGTCCTAATTATGAAAAAACAATTCATCAAAGTTGTACTCTCTTGCGCTGTAATAGCTGGCGGTTTTAGTAGTTGTAAAAACTCTTCTTCTTCCAAAAACACATCTAGAGCTACAGGTTGGAAAATAAATGCTAAGGAAGGTGGTTTTCAACACAATACCGATTATAAGGAGCAAGAAACCGCTCCTGGTCTAGTATTTATTGAAGGTGGTACTTTTACAAAAGGTAAGGTACAAGACGACGTTATGCATGATTGGAACAATACTCCTACTCAGCAACACGTGATGTCTTTTTATATGGATGAAACTGAGGTTACTAACTCTATGTATTTAGAGTATTTAGATTACCTTAAAAGTGTATATCCTCCAGAAGACCCTAGATATGTAAACATCTACACAGGTGCTTTACCTGATACTTTAGTTTGGAGAAATCGCTTAGGGTTTAACGAAACGATGACAAATAACTATTTACGTCACCCAGCATACTCTGAGTATCCAGTGGTAGGTGTAAACTGGATTCAAGCTGTACAATTTGCAGAATGGAGAACAGATCGTGTTAATGAAATTATGCTAGAAAGAGAAGGTTATCTTTCTTCAGAAGCTAAATACAAAGCACTAAACGGAGAAGCTGAAGGTACTTTTAGTACAGAAGCTTACCTAAATAGACCTGAATCTGTTTATAATGGTCAAATAGATTCTTTACAGGGAAAAATGAAAAAGGACTCTGTTTCTAATTTTGCTTCTAGAAGTACAGGAATAATTTTACCAGAATATAGATTACCAACAGAAACGGAATGGGAATATGCCGCAGCTGCTCAAGTAGGTGCTAGAGAATATAACAACTACAGAGGTAGAAAAAAATATCCTTGGGATGGTGATTACACTAGAAATGGCCAACGTGTAGGAAGAGGTGATCAACTAGCAAACTTCAAACAAGGAAAAGGTGATTACGGCGGAATCGCAGGTTGGTCCGATGATGGTGCAGATATTACTGCCGAAGTAAAATCATACAAGCCTAATGATCTTGGATTATATGAAATGGCTGGTAACGTAGCAGAATGGACAGCAGATGTATATAGACCTATGGTTGATGATGAAGTAAGTGACTTTAACTACTACCGTGGTAACGTTTATATGAAAAACTCTATTGGTGAAGACGGAAAAGTGAATGTGATTAGAGATTCTATCGTTTATGATACTTTACCAAATGGAAAAGTTGTAGCTGTAAATTTACCTGGAGAAATAAAAATGGTTGCTGTTGACGAACAAGAAACATATTTAAGAACTAACTTTTCTTCAAGTGACAACAGAGGATATAGAGATGGTGAACCAGGATCTTCTAGATTTTACGATAGATTTAGTGATGATGAAGAAGAAGAGCAAAAGAAAATGTATAACTCTCCACAACATAATGTAGAAAAAGATTCTATGGGTTCCGTTAAAAGACAATATGACAAATCTAATTACAGAACTTCATTAATTAATGATGAGGTTAGAGTTTTCAAAGGTGGTTCATGGAGAGATAGAGCTTATTGGTTAGATCCTGCACAACGTAGATATTTACCACAATATATGGCAACAGATTATATTGGTTTTAGATGTGCAATGTCTAGAGTTGGTTCTAAATCAAAAACGAAAAACAAAACTGTTAGAAGTAAAAAAGCTAAATAATAGCTAGAATTTATAAAATTATCAAAAGTCCTGATGCTACCATCAGGACTTTTTTTTATACTTTAGTTTTATGAAAATAGAAAAGCTTCACGAACTGTTTCTTCAGTTTCCTAACGCATGCACCGATACAAGAAAAATTACACCAAATTGTATGTTTTTTGCTTTAAAAGGTGAAAATTTCAACGGCAATACTTATGCGCAAAAAGCACTAGAAAATGGTGCTGCCTATGCGATTGTTGATGATGAAAAATATACAACATTTAAAAATACTATACTAGTTTCAAATGTTTTAGAAACTTTGCAACAATTAGCTAATTTTCACCGTAACTATTTTAAAACTCAAGTAATTGCTTTAACTGGTAGTAATGGAAAAACTACTACAAAAGAGTTAATCAATGCCGTATTAGCTACATCGTATAAGACCATAGCTACAATTGGTAACTTAAACAACCATATTGGAGTGCCCCTTACCTTACTTTCCATAAAAAAGGATACGGAAATCGCTATTGTCGAAATGGGCGCTAACCATCAAAAAGAAATCGCTTTTTTATGCACTATTGCGGAGCCAGATTTTGGATATATCACTAATTTCGGGAAAGCACATTTAGAAGGTTTTGGGAGTGAAGAAGGTGTTATTAAAGGAAAAAGTGAGCTCTATGATTTTCTTATAAAAAATGATAAATCTATTTTCTTTAACGCAGATGATGCTATTCAATTATCGAAGCTAAGCACATACATCAATAAATATGGCTTTAGTCAAAGTGATGCAAAATACTATCTGATAAAATTGCGCTCAGCTGATCCCTTTGTGACTATTGAAGTTGAAAATTCAACAATTACATCAAAGTTAATTGGAGCTTATAATTTTATAAATTGCTGCGCAGCAATTATAGTTGGAAAGTATTTTAATGTACCTCTAGCGCAAATTAAAAATGGAATTGAAAGTTATGTGCCATCAAATAATCGCTCTCAAATCATAGAAAAAAATGGGTATCAAATAATCCTAGATGCTTATAATGCAAACCCAAGCAGTATGCAAGTTGCGTTAGAAAATTTCAACAACCTTAAAGCCAAGCATAAAATAGTTTTCTTAGGTGATATGTTTGAATTGGGGGATTCTGCAAAAATTGAACATCAAGAAATCGCTGATTTAGCTACCGCTATGAATTTTAATAGTACTTTCTTAATTGGTGAAAATTTCTTTGCAACAAATACCAATGAAAAGCTTTTCGAAACTTTTGAAGATTTATCTACTTATCTTAAAAATACAAAATTGGAAAAGAGTTCTATTTTAATAAAAGGCTCACGAGGTATGGCTTTAGAAAGAATTTTGGAATTGTTATAATATCTAAGCCTTCTAATTACACGAAAGCTCTAGTAATAGTATGATTGCATTCTGTGACAATGCTTCTATTTGTTTTCTATTTTTTAATGACAAACCATCTCTTATTTCAAGTAGGCGATTTTCGACCTCAAACACTCTATTTACCACATAAAAAAAAAGACCATTTCCTGAATCATTCATAAAATAATTCACCTCTTTCCGCCCATCAAAAACACCAAAAAGATTATACCATTCATAATGGTACTATTCTTTTAGTGCCCAAATAGTATTGTTTTCTAAATCGATTTGAAAATGATTAGAAGGCAGCCCATTCATACTTTTTATAAAGATACTACCCCAAAGTCTAAGTTCTTCCTTACCTGATTTTCCTAAACTCTCGCAAACCAATTTGTATTGTAACAACCGTTTCTCTCCTATTTCATTAAAAACAAGTTGGTCTGCAAGCTTGATGCGATAATAATCAAAAATCATATCTGTTCCTGTCCATTCACTAAAATCTTCCAACCCTAAACCATAAGATTTCAGCTCCTTTTCTACTTCATGAAAATCAATTTCATTCTTAGATAATAACAGTAAATTCTTTCCCGACTTATTTGCTAAATACTCCCTAAATTCTTGCGGCCAATCTTCTGGCAAAAATCGCAATCGTATTAATTCTTTTAAATAGCTTTCTGTAAATTCTAAATATGTTTTTGATTTAAGTATTTCCTTATTCCAAATTCCGATATCATTCATCTGCTCTAATTGCTTAAATTCCATTTCATATAATGGAAAAAGTTCACGAAATTTGGGCACCGTGTCCATAATAACAGTTTCTACCTCAACCTTATATTTTGAAGTTATCGTAAGTAATTTATAAGCGGGAATATATCCTGCTAAAGAAGGTGTTTGAATATTAACTAATGTATTTCCTTTTTTAGTAGTGTACGTACCTGTATCATTCATATGCATATGACCACCAAAATGCAGTTGTAGCCCTGCGTCTGCAAATGCTTGCGCAACTTCTTCCGTTGGCACTCTTTCTAGCTGCATTTTATTTTCTCCGAACAGCCCCCTTAACGCTTCGGAAGCGCCATCATTAAATTCCACTATCGGGTAATGACTAAATGCAACTAAAGTCTTATTTCTTTTTTTAGCTTCTGCTGCCACTTTTTTAACCCAATCGATTAAATGTTTTTTTTGTGTAAGCACATTTGCATACCCTATACTAGCTCCTCCAAAATTTTTAGGATCATCTATGCCTCCAGATAATTCGGCCTTAGGAATATATACATTCGCATCAATTGCCAATAACCATAGCCCATCAATAGGTTCTACCACATAACTAGCGTCGGGTACTTCAATGTTTTTAATGCCAATTTTATATTTTCTCTTTTGAACCTCAGCTTCTTCTTTCGCCTTTTTAAGCCTATAATTTTCATAGGTATAGTTAGAAAAAGGTGTCGCCCAATAGATATAATTTGATTTAGGAAAAAAACCAAAATCTTTTAACTCATTCATTATTTGCTGATAACCCCACTCTTTAATTTCTGCTGTAATCACAGGCGACAAATCATCATTTTTCATACTATCAATTAGCTCTTTTGAGCTTACAATAATTTGATTTTTGCCGTTTTCTCCTAAAAAATCTGTTTTACCCGACTCTTGCTCAAAGGGACGTACAGGGTCATGATTACCCGTAGTTATTAAAAATATGATTCCATACTTTTTTGTATACATGTCTAATATGCTATGCAATGCTCTAGCATTAATAGGTTGCCCATTATCAGTAAAATCACCTGGTAGAGCAACTATTTTCACTCCTTTTTTAGCTACATCATCTAAAGCAGCTATAAAAGCAAAATAGTTTTCATTAAAAAGTCGCGTTGATTGCAACTGCGAACTCATGGTTCGAATGGTATTGTATTTTTTGGTGGTTGGATTTTCTATACCATGATAGGGTGTATCTGAAAAATTTGCATAGATATCCTGCAAATGTACATCAGCCATAAAAGCAATTTGGATTGATGGCTTTTGAGATCTTTCTTTTTTTTGGGAACAACTCAATAAAAACAAATTCCAAATAATGATCCCAACTTTAAAAAAACGGTACATGCACTAGAAATTTATTATTTATGATTAGCTATGGCTTTCATCATTTTATGGTACACTGCATTATTCTCATAAATCCCATCAAACAGACTTGCCTCAGCTCCTTTGGCAAATATCGGAATTAGATCACCACTATGTTGATCGTAATTAAAGTAAACAGCAACCTTCTCTGGCACTTCTTCCTCTTTTCCTGTTTCCTCATTCTTTTCATAAAACTTGCCTATACTTGCCCCTCCTGTTTCATGGTCTGCTGTCACTACTAAAAGTGTATTAGGATGTTCCTTTACATACGCTAAAACAAGCCCTAATGTTTTATCAAAATCTAGCACTTCTTGAATCAACATCTCTGCATTCATGGCATGACCTCCCCAATCGATATAGGAACCTTCAATCATAAAAAAGAAAGGTGCTTTTTTTTCTGTAAAATACGCTAACCCTAGTTGTGTAGCATCTTGTAAAAAGCTTGTTCTCCCTTCTATTTTTGAAGGAAAACCATCATCTGCCAATAGATACCCGTTTTTTTTATTTAGATCAAAATCCGATAAATTAATGGAGTCTAATTTATAATTTTTAGCTAGCATAACATCATAAAGATTCTTTTGGTCTTCTCTATGGGTAAAATGTTTAAGCCCTCCACCTGCAAAAAAATCAACATCGGCATCAACCAATTGCAACGCTATATCATCTTCTAAATCACGATCTTTTAAATGGGCATAAAAACTTGCAGGGGTTGCATGCGTAATTGATGTTAAACTAACTAAACCTGTTTGATATCCTTTTTTTTGTAATGTTTCTAGTATGGTAGGTAATGGAACCGTATCCGTAGAAACTCCAATAGCTCTTTTGTAGGTTTTTTCACCTGTGGCAAAAGCTGTTGCCCCAGCTGCAGAATCGGTGATTTTATGACTCGTACTGGATGTTTTTATTAAGCCTATGCTTTCAAATTGCTCAAAATTAGAAGAATTTTCACCAAAGTAAAAAGCGGTTGATATTTGAGGTAATCCCATACCATCTCCAATCATAAAAATGATACTCAAGGGTTCAGATTTACTTTTCTGTTCTTCTGATTTCTTCTTTGTGCACGCCAAATAAGCTAAAGAAATCAATAGCAGCACAGCTCTTTTTTGTATTTTGTTCATTTTAGGAATATGTGTTTGATAAATTAAAAAAGGCAAGAAAAAATAGTTCTTGCCTTTTTAAGTATCTATACTCAACTTTTTAGTACCCGGTATTTTGTAATAAATATCCAGGCGTATTTGAAGCGCCATCAATAGCTTTTTGAGGTATAGGAAACAACCTATGGTTGACATCTGTATCTGATTTTTCAGTCCATGTATCTTCATAATGACCAAAACGAATTTGATTTACACGTCTTAAACCTTCCCAATAAAATTCAAAACCAAGCTCTCGATACAACACATCTACATCTATACTGGTAAGTGCCGCTGCAATTGGAGCACGAGCAGTCCTCGAAGTTCTTACGGTATTTACATCAGCTAAAGCGCCTGCATTATCTCCTTTTCTTAATTTAGCTTCAGCACGCATCATAAAAATTTCAGCATATCGAAGTAAAACAATATCGACACTACTATAATTGTTGCCATCTGGAGACGTATGACTAAATTGATATTTTGAGGTTCGGTATCCCGCATGATGCAATCTACCCTCATTTGTAAAATCTACGTTTAAAGTTAGATCTACATAACCTACATTTTTATCAGGACCATTTCCTTTTATTTGTTTTACAGGATAAATTCTAACTCCTTCATCACAAGTATAGAAAGCGCCATTTTCATCTTTTCTAGCTGCCCATGGTATTCCTCTTAAAATTCCTCGATCAATTTCAAAATCTTCAGCGACAACACAGTAGTAGTGGTCTTCATCATTTAAAGGTGAAAAACCTGTGAGATCTTGCAATTCTGCCGGTACTTGAGCATTATTCTGATAGAACCGTGAATCTGCTTCTGCTGGATCTACATTCCCATATGCCGCTACCCATGTTTGGTAAAAATCTGACGTAATTGCTGGTCCATCTGTTCCATCGGCACTTATTGCTTCAGGTCTTGGAAACATCGAGCCTGGTATTGACCAATACGCCCAACGGTTGTTTTCATCTTTTAAGACTCCACGTTGATCTAATGCAAATATTAATTCTGCATTATCATGGTTATCGTCATTAAATAAATCGAAATATTCAGGAGATAGGGTAAATTTACCTGAATTAATAATGTTATTGGAATAGGTTATCACCTTATCCATATCTTCAGTGGTAAAATTAGGTGTTCCGTAGGGATCACGGTATACCGCAGCATTCAGATTTAATCTTGCTAAAATACCCCAAACAGCAGCTTGCGTCATTCTTCCTGGACCCTTATTTGTATTAATCACATCAACAACAGACAAAAGTTCACTTTCTATATAATCAATAGCATCTTGTCCACGAAGCACCTCAGAAGTTTCTGATGAATCCTCTTTTTTGAACACTAATCCCCAGCTATCTAACGATAACATGTTTAAATATGCTCTTAATGCCTTCATTTCATAAAGGGCTCCTGCCGCCTCTATATCTCCACTTTCTGCTAATGGTCTTAAAACTTCAATGGCAGATAAGGTTCTAGAAATATTTTTGGTCAACTCATTCCATGTGCTGGTCACCAAATCATTCGTTGGGGTTATGGTATGCGCATGTGTTGCTAAAAATTTACCCCCATCATACCAATCAGTTCCCCCACGATAAGGCAAAATAGCCTCATCACTAGCAATTAATTGCAACCCAAAGTAGTTGGTATGAAGCCATGTTGCCGATATTTGACCATATGCTGGAGCAATAGCACCACTAATAGCATTTGACTGGCCACTTCCGGATAATGATTCATCTAATACCTCTTCATTTAAATCGGTACAACTCCAGTTTAGCACTAAACCGAATGTAAGTATTGTTACTACAATTTTATTTTTCATCTTGATTTTTTTTAATTAAAATGTCATATTTAGGCCAAACAAAACGGTTCTACTTTTTGGGTAACTGAAATAATCAATTCCAAAAGTTTGAATGCCATCAACAGCACTGCCCGTATTTATTTCAGGATCAAATCCACTATAGTCCGTAATAACCAATAAGTTTTGACCCGTTATAGAAAAGCGAATAGTATCCATTAAATCACTAAGTCCAAACGCCTTAGGATTTAAGTTATAGCCTACTGTGGCGTTATTCAATCGTAAGAAATCACCATCTTCTAAATATCGAGTAGAAACAGTGTTTGAATTTGTAGCAGCTTCATTTGAAAACGCAACAGCATTATTGGTCGTATTAAACGAGTTAACAATATTTCCTTTATTGAAGGAAGACATGGCTACATGATTGTAAATTTTATTCCCACCAGCGCCATTAAAATTCAAGCCCAAATCAAAATTCTTATAGTTAAGATTTAGATAAAAAGCATAAATATAATCAGGCAAGGCACTCCCCGCTACAAAACGGTCATTGTCTAGAATTTCTCCATCATTATTTTTATCTGCAAATTGATTTAAACCATCAGCACCTATTCCTGTAAATTCTAGAAAATAAAATGATCCAATTGATTCTCCGTTAAGAACTCCATTAATGGTTGCTCCTGTTTGTCCCGATCCTTGTGCAGCACCCGTAGTTAATATTTTGTACGGAGAGTTTACAACTTCATTTTTCGTTAAAGAAATATTACCTCCAATGTTATACGAGAAATCATTATTTCGATCACTGCTATAATCTAAAGCTAGTTCAAGACCGTCATTTTTTATTTCCATATTAGGAATATTAGTCCAATAAGTATCGGTAGGCTGAATAGGATCTAATGGAGAAACTTCCAATAAAATATTTTCAGATACTTTGTTGAAGTAATCAACGGTTCCTGTTAATCTATTATTGAATAAACCAAAATCTACTCCTATATTCGTTTGAGTTGAAACTTCCCACTGAATATCTGGATTTGCTAAACGTGTATAAATAGAGCCATAAGGATATCCACTTAAATCCGCTGCACTAGGATCTAAAGGGTAGGTATCATTTCCTGTATTACTTTCCGTATAACTAGCTTGCGTTATTTTAGAAGGAATCTCTTGGCTACCGGTTTGTCCCCAACTTGCTCTTAATTTAAGATTGCTAACAGCATCTGAACCCATTAAGAAATCTTCACGACTTATATTCCACCCTAAAGCCACAGAAGGGAAGTATCCGTATTTATTATTTTTACCAAATTTAGAGGACCCATCGGCACGCATAGTAGCCGTTAATAAGTATTTATTGTCATTGCCATAGTTTAACCTGCCAAAGAAAGACTGTAATTCGTTTTTCGTAGCATAAGCAGATTGAGAAGTTGGCTCACTAGCTGTCTCTATTTGATATCTTGGCTCAATACCATTGTCTGGAAAACCTGACAAGTTAAATTGCTTTTGATTCACTTGAGTTTCTTGATAGGTTTGCCCTACCAAAAATGTAAAACTGTTTGAGTTCTTGTATAGGTTATATGTTAAGGTGTTTTCAACTAAAGTATTACTGTTAGTTGTTAAAATTGAATTTAAAGAGCCTATAGTCGTATTTGTCGCGGTAGTATAAGGAATACTTTGTATGTCTCTATCGGTTGAAGAATAATCTACACCAAGATTTAATTTGTAGGTTAAGCCTTTTATAATTTCAAAAGAAGGAGAAATATTGGCTAAAATACGATTGTTGTTGGTGAAATCGCCATAAATAGTTTCCCCAATTAAAGGATTAAAAACATCATTACTTAAAACAGCTGTAGGTACCCCATTCGTATATGCTGGATCCGTAGGATTAATTGTAAGCATATTATTTACAACTGCCCTTGAATCAGGTCTCGTGTTATCAAGCTTTGTAGCTGTCAAATTAAAAACAACAGTAAACTTATCGTCAATGGATTTTTGAGTTAAATTTAAGCGGCCCGAATAGCGTTTTATATTGCTATTTCTTAAAATACCTTCTTGATCGTCTACCCCAACTGATGCTGCATAAGAAAATTTATCCGCACCTCCGCTCATGGAGAAATTAACATTCTTAGATATAGCCGTTCTTGTTAATTCATCTTGCCAATCTGTATTTGCTCCTCCATCTGCTAAGGTTCCGCCTGCAGCAACTACTTGCTTGCGAAATTCGTCAGCACTAAATACATCAACCTTATTGGCTAATGTTGAAAATGCCGTTGATACCGAAAGATTCATTTGGGTCTTACCCACTTTTCCTTTTTTGGTAGTAATCACAATAACACCATTTGCCGCTCTTGAACCGTATATAGCTGCAGCAGAAGCATCTTTTAACACATCAATACTTTCAATATCTTGAGGGTTAATAAAGTTTAATGGGTTTGAAGCAACTCCATTTCCTGTGTTATCTAACGCAAAACCATCAACTACATAAAGAGGTGTTGTCCCTGAACGCAAACTTCCTACCCCACGAATAATAATATCTTGTGCTGCTCCTGGTTCTCCACTAGCCGCTGAAACATTAACCCCAGCAACTTTACCTTGTAAAAGCTGACCAGCATTTGCAACAACTCCCTTATTGAAGCCTTCACTCTTTACAGAAGAAATAGCACCCGTCACATCAGATCTTTTTTGAGATCCATACCCAACAACCACAACGTCATCTAACTGAGTAGCATCCGTTTCCAATAGAATAGTTAGAGTATTGTAATTTTCAATACGCAATTCTTTTGTTTTCATTCCTATGAAAGACACTTCCAAGACATCTCCAATTTGAGTCTCAATAACAAAGTTTCCATCAAAGTCTGCTATAACACCATTTACAGTACCTTTCACTAAGATACTTGCACCTGATAATGGCACGTTTTGATCATCAAACACAACCCCTTTGACTTGAGTTTGAGCCCAGGAGATTGTAGTTATACTAACCATAAAAGTTAGCATCAATAATTTAAACTTTTTCATCATTTTCTTCGGTTTGTTAAATTTTGCACAAAGAAAAGAGGACTATTTATACTATTTGTAAACTCAATATCAAGTAAAAATGATGTTTTTCGAAAATTATTGTTTACTATTTGTAAACTTAAAGTGAAGCGTATTTTTTTTATCAGGAATAAGAACACATAAGTCTCTTAGCTACATATGGTTAATCCTATTTTTTGTGTCGTAGAAACAGAAACATTAAATTAACACTTTATTACTTTTCTCTGATCCCTATAATTTCATACGTTCTTTTTAGCTTTAAAAATTATAAGTTTGAAGCTTTAAAAGTATTATTAACAAAGTTTTAAAGCGAACCTATTAATAACATCAACTTATGTCTTCATCTTTTAAATTATTGCTCGTATTATTCATTGCTTCACTTTCATCTACCTATAGTCAAGAAAATGAGATTCATAAAATACATTCGCATAACGATTACGAACAGGCAATTCCCTTTTGGACTGCTTATACGAATGGCATAAGCTCTATTGAGGTTGATATTTTTCTAAAAAATGATATGTTGTATGTTACACATGACCCTTCCGAAATTAAGAAAGGGAGAACGCTTGAAAATTTATATTTAGAACCACTTCAAAACGCAATAAAGCTACAGTTAGGAAACCAGCAAGAAATACAATTATTAATCGACGTAAAATCTGAAGCCACCACCACCCTAAAAAAACTTACAGAAACACTTGAGAAATTTCCTGATTTAATAAACGTTAAAAACATTTCTTTTGTCATATCAGGAAACAGACCGAATCCGGAAAACTATTTAGATTATCCAAAATATATCTTGTTTGATTATCAAAGCTTAGAAAATATCTCAGATCCAAATATATGGAATAAGGTAGCTTTGGTTAGTTTACCTTTCAATACCTATTCAAATTGGAATGGAAAAGGAAGGCTCACCAAAGAAGATTATGAAAAAGTTGCTACAGCAATTCATAAAGCGCATAGTTTTAAAAAGCCATTTCGGTTTTGGGGCGCACCAGATTCTAAAACAGCATGGAAAGCTTTTACCGATTTAGGTGTTGATTTTATTAATACAGATATGCCTTTTGAGGCTTCAAAATACTTAAAAACACTAGATCATAGAGTGTATTACAACACTTTTAAATCTGCCGTCTATACACCTACATATGCATCAGATAGAGAAAAATCACCTGTAAAAAATATAATTCTACTTATAGGTGATGGCAACGGACTTTCTCAAATTTCGTCAGCAGTCTTAGCTAATAATGGAGAATTAACGCTTACACAATTAAAATCTATTGGATTTTTGAAAACACAATCTGCTGATGATTTCACAACAGATTCTGCTGCCGCAGGAACAGCACTGGCTACAGGAGAAAAAACATACAATAGAGCTATTGGTATGGATGCCAACAGAAACCCCATCGAAACCATTACTGAACTACTGGATAAACATAATTTTATTAGTGGCTGTATTACTACTGATGAAATTACAGGTGCTACGCCTGCATCATTCTATTCCCACCAACTAGATCGTGACATGACTGAGGGAACAGCAAATGATTTAAAAAAAAGTAAATTATCCTTATTTATAGGTGGCGGAAGTGACCATTTCTCCACTAAATTTTCTGATTCCAACTTTTCAATTTTAAATACTTTAAACGAGGTTGGAACCAGCAGAAAACAAAAAATAGGCTACTTTTTATCCAACAGAGGTGTTCCAAGTATGCTAACAGGACGTGGAAATTTACTTGCTGAAGCAACGAAAAATGGTTTAGCTTTCTTAAGTGCTAAAAACAAGCCCTTCTTTCTCATGGTTGAAGCCGCTCAAATTGATAGCAACGGACACACAAATAATATTGGAGGGATTGTATCTGAAGGTATCGATTTTGATACGGCAATTTCGGAAGCTATTAAATTTGCGGATAAAAATAAAAATACTTTAGTTATCGTCACTGCAGATCACGAAACTTCTGGTTTGAGTATACCTCAAGGCAATTTAGAAAAGCAGATGATTGAAGGTGATTTTACAACCTTTGATCACACAGGCACTATGGTTCCCATATTCGCCTATGGCCCACAATCAGATATATTCTCTGGAGTTTATGAAAATAGTGATGTTTATCACAAAATGATAAAAGTTTTAGGTATAAAATAATTGTATTTTTAGGGATTGGTAATAACCAAATCAAGACAGGACCTTTACTTTAAAAATAGCTATTTCGAATTCATTGAAGAAATAGCAAACGAATTATTGTTATAATTATACGTACATAAATGAAGCTTACTAAAATAGTTGTACACCCATTCTTTACCATTTTAATATTTGCTATTTCCTTTAATGTGAATGGGCAGAATAAAACTCGAAAAACCAATACCTACGACGTAGCTGCATTTTATTGGCCTGCCTATCACCCAGATGCTCGCTTTAATGATATAAGTGTATTTCCTGATGGTAAAGGAGAATGGGAGGCTGTCTATAAAGCAAAACCAAAGTTTAATGGTCACCTAGTTCCCAATATCCCACTTTGGGGTTATGAAGATGAGACTAATCCAATAGTCATGGAGAAAAAAATAAAAACTGCCGTTAAATATGGCGTGAATATTATGATTTTTGACTGGTACTGGTACGATAACAAACCCTTCCTGGAAGACACTTTAAATGAAGGTTTCTTAAAAGCAGAAAACAGTACTGACATGAGATTTTCCCTAATGTGGGCCAATCATAATCACAACTCATATTTAGATCCTGCTAATCCAGATAAGAACAAAATATACTGGAAAGGAGGAATTAACCGAGATGTGTTTGATACTATGATTGAACATATCATCAATGACTATTTTAAGAAACCAAATTATTATAAAATTGATGGAGAGCCTGTATTCAGTATTTACGAACTTTCTACCTTTATTAACGGTTTAGGAGGTTCTGAACAGGCCAAAGAAGCGCTCGATTATTTTGAAAAAAAGACAAAAGAAGCTGGTTTTCCTGGATTACACTTACAAGCTATTCTTTGGGGGAATATTCCATCTAATTTAAACGATGTTCCTGGAGACCCAATAGCAACACAAAATTCTACTGTTAGCTATTTTGGATTTAAAAGTATGACCAATTACCAATGGTGCCATTTAGTTGCACCTAGTGGAGATTATATGCCCTGGGGAGAGAAAGCAACCGCAAAATGGACTGAATGGGACACAAATTTCACTATTCCTTATTTTCCACATGTTTCAATAGGTTGGGATTCTAACCCCCGATTTCCAGTTGCAAAACAAGATTTAATTGTGAATAATAAACCTGAATATTTTGAAATATACCTCCGAAAGGCTAAGAAATATGTTGATGAACATCCAAATCAACCAAAACTAATAACCATTAATGCATGGAATGAGTGGGCTGAAGGCAGCTACCTTGAACCCGATAAGAGAAATGGATATCGTTATCTAAAAGCCGTTAAAAAAGTGTTTTTAAAATAATAAAAATATGAATGCTCTAAAAATCTTGATTCCCATTTAAAATTTGGTACCCTGTAATTAGATCCTTTATTTTTAAAATGAATTTATCTGATGATAATTGTCATATTAATTTTCTTGTCTACTCCTTAATTTTGTATTTAATGCACAGTGCAACGTACGAACTTGAAATGAATTAATATTCAATATTTCCATGGAATTCATAGATTACTATAAGGTTTTAGGTATACAAAAAAATGCCACTGTCGCAGACATCAAAAAAGCGTACAGAAAATTAGCTAGAAAACACCATCCTGACCTCAATCCTGATGATGCTGCCGCTGAAGCAAAATTTAAACAAATCAACGAAGCTAATGAAGTTTTGAGTGATCCTGAAAAACGTAAAAAATACGACGAATACGGTAAGGATTGGCAGCATGCTGAAGAATTTGAAAAACAAAAAAAAGCTAGAAAACAGCAAGGTGACTATACCTATAGCGGAGGACAATCTGGGGGTGACTTTTCTGATTTTTTCGAGAATATGTTTGGTGGTGGTGGTGGCTTTAGGTCTTCACAACGAGAAGCGAGATTCCGAGGTCAAGATTATAATGCCGCGCTGCAGTTAAACCTAACTGATATTCTAACAACACATAAAAGAACAATTACCGTCAATAATAAAAATCTTCGTATTACTATTCCTGCTGGAGTAGAAAACGAACAGACCATTAAAATCAAAGGACATGGCGGTCCTGGTGTCAATAACGGTCCAGCAGGTGATTTATATATTACATTTCATATTCATAATAATACTAGTTTTGGCCTCGAAGGAGCTAATCTATATAAAACAATAGAAATCCCATTAACCACCGCTGTACTTGGAGGAGAAATCACGACCGAGACCTTAACCGGAAAGGTGAAATTAAAAGTAAAACCCGAAACTCAAAACGGAACTAAAGTTAAACTAGCGAAAAAAGGACTCCCTAAATATAAAAAAGAAAATCAGTTTGGAGATCTTTTTATAACGTATCAAATAAAGATTCCTTCTCAACTTACGGAAAGACAAAAAGAACTTTTTAAGGAGTTAGCAGCAACAAACCTATAATTTTAATCTCATGGAAACACACTTCATTCATATCAACGATTTTTGTAAAGGCCATGAAATAGAGCTATCCTTTATTATCGAATTACAGGAATATGAGCTCATTCAATTAAAAATAGTTGATAATGACAAATTCATTGCTCTTGAAGAACTGCCAAAAGTGGAAAAATTGATTCGACTTCATCAAGATTTGAGTATTAATATTGAAGGTATCGAGGCTATATATTATCTATTGGAACGTTCTAAAAAAATGCGGCAAGAAATACAAGCACTCAAACAAAGATTGCGTATTCACGAAGAGCTTTAATAATCATTTCCATAAATATCTTTTAAAACATTAACGACCCTTCCCTCATCATGCGTATTTAAATCATAGCGTATTTTAATTCTGGTTCCAAGTGGTGCATAATAATAAATAATCCACGCATCCGATTCTTTGGTTCCTATACAACCGTTTGAATAGGCTTTTTCTAAAGTTTTAGGATTAGTGGTGGGGTGAATCATTTGACCGTTTCTAACGCCGTTGATTTGTGTTTCAATCCATGGAATCTTTGGCATTACTGTCGTTTTACCATCATCTCTTTTGGTTAGGTAGAATCGTTTCCCATTCACCGGGTTATAAAAATCAGGGTTCTTTACATGGTTTATAATTGAGCCACTCCCCTTTTTTGTACGTAAGTCTGTTTCTCTATTACCAAAAGCAAGAAAACGTTTTCTATTTTGACCCACACGAATAGGAAATGTATACTGTAAAATAGAATCTTGGAATATCCGAAGTTTATATTCGGGAATATTTACATCAATTTCTGTATTTTCAAATTGTTGTAGCAATTTACACGCTGTTACTGAATCTGGTATATGAAGAATATTTCCCTTTGATAAAACAATCATTTTACGCTGATCATAAACAAATGAATCACGGACTGTCATTCGATAATAATCGGTATTCGCTAGTGTATCAATAATCCATGGATTATGACGTGCTAAAAGATGCTCGGAAAAAGGATACGGAACTAATGTGTCATAATGCTGCACTAAAGAATCCATGTATGTAAAATAATCACTTATAGTTACGTTACGGGATACGCTAATAAATTGCGATATATCTTCTTTTTTAAGAGAATCAATACTAGCTTCGACATTCGAATTATTAGTTACCTCCGAATTAGGGCTATGCCGCTTACATGCCAATTGCAAGGATAATATTATAATGAAATAGCTTTTATAATAATTGTATTTTCTATGCATGAACTATGTACTGGTTGATATCCTAAATTTGGAAGTTACTTAATCTAAGTTTATTTTTTCTTCTAAAAGTAATTGCAAAGTATTCCGAAAAATATGACCTTAATCATATACGTGAAGGTGCTGATTCCCCAAACCACCATTTTGTTTTTATTGGTTTTTTTATCAATCCAAATTTATTTACCGCATGCTCCTGTAAATGCTTCTTCATTTCGTCTACAGAATCTGTTATAAATAAAAGTTTCATATCTTCTTGAGAGATACTCTCCTTTTCTGCCATAATCTGAATATGATGATAAAGCTCTTTATGATATTCTTTACCGAAGAGTACGACCGGAAAATTTAATATCATCTTCGTTTGTATCAGTGTTAAAGCTTCAAAGAGCTCATCTAATGTTCCTATTCCACCGGGCATTACAACAAAGGCATACGAATATTTTAATAAGATAAATTTGCGGACAAAAAAGTAACGAATATCAATCCATTTATGCAAATAAGGATTTGCTTTTTGCTCATGAGGTAAAATAATATTGCAACCAATCGAGTACCCATTATTTAGAAAAGCTCCTTTATTTGCTGCCTCCATTATACCAGGTCCGCCACCAGTCATTACGGCAAAGCCTAGTTCAGTTAAAGCCTTGCCTACTTCTTCAGCCTTTTGATAATAAAGATTACTTTCCTCAAAACGGGCAGATCCAAAAACGGTGACGCAAGGTCCTACAAAATGTAATTTCCGAAAGGCATTTATAAAATGGTATTGTACTTTGAATGTAAACCATAGTTCTTTAAATCGGCTACGCGGACCATCTAAAAAAGCCCTTTCTTCACTCAAATAAAAAGAATTATTACCCTTTTTTCCGCTTTTCGCCATATTTCTTGGTTTTTTCACCTCTTCTTAACACTTAAAAGTTTTTAAAAATAGTATACCATTAAACAGTTTTAAATGATATCGGTCATTTTTAACCATACAAGTCTATTCTATATTTGATATAATCGATTTAAATCATCAAACTGAAATGACCCTAACATCCGAAATTGTAAATAAAGCAAAGCAATTCTTTGTAGATATAGGAGATTTATCACATTTCGCAGGACGTTTTTTTAAAGAGGCTATCAAACCTCCTTATGAATTTAAAGAACTGCTTCGTCAATGTTATCAAATGGGGGTTCGTTCTTTATTATTGGTCGCATTAACAGGGTTCATTATCGGTTTGGTACTAACGCTTCAATCTCGACCAACATTAATTCAATTCGGTGCTGTCTCGTGGATGCCTAATATGGTGGGTATATCCATTGTAAGAGAAATAGGCCCTGTAATTACGGCGCTAATTTGTGCAGGACGAATTGCTTCTGGTATTGGCGCTGAATTAGGTTCTATGAGAGTTACAGAGCAAATAGATGCTATGGAAGTATCTGGCACTAATCCGTTTAAATATTTAGTCGTAACTCGAATACTAGCCACTACCTTAATGTTGCCATTGCTAGTTGTTTTTGGTGATTTGATTGCCCTTTACGGTTCTGCTCTTGTAGAAAATCTAAAGGGAGATGTTTCTTTTCAACTCTATTTTAACTCCGTTTTTGATGCCTTAGCCTTTGGTGATTTAATCCCTGCCACCATAAAATCCTTCTTTTTTGGTTTTGTTATAGGCCTTGTAGGCTGTTACAAAGGCTATTATTGTAAAAAAGGTACCGCAGGTGTTGGGGTTGCGGCAAATACTGCGGTAGTTGTAGCCTCTATTCTCCTTTTTATAGTCGATTTTATTGCGGTTTTTGTAACAGATATTTTTTATGAACTCTAGTATGGACACGACAGAACATTTATCACCAATCAATCCTATGGCTAATCAAAAAGAAGTGGTTATAGAAATAAAAAACCTATGTAAAAGTTTCGGAGATAATAAGGTGTTGAATGGTTTCAACTTAAAATTACATAAAGGAGAAAATCTCGTAATTATGGGGAAATCAGGCTCGGGCAAATCTGTTATGATTAAATGTTTGATTGGTCTTATAAAGCCAGATTCGGGTTATATTGAAATTTTAGGGAAAGAAATCGCTACTTTAGATCGGAAGGCATTGGATGAATTACGATCAGATATTGGATTTCTATTTCAAGGAAGTGCACTATATGATTCTATGACGGTTAGAGAAAACTTGGAATTCCCCATGCGAAGACATAAAGAAAAGTTAGGGTACGTTTCTGATACTACACCATTGGTTTTAGAGGCGTTGGAAAATGTAGGCTTAGCACATACCATTGATTTAATGCCGGAAGAGCTATCTGGTGGAATGAAAAGACGTATCGCATTAGCGCGAACACTTATATTAAAACCAAAAGTAATTTTGTATGACGAACCCACTAGTGGATTGGATCCAATTACCTCAAAAGAAATAATTGAACTAATGCGAAGTATTCAAAAAAAGTATGGCACTTCTTCATTAATAATTACGCACGATGTGGATTGCGCTCGTGTCATTTCAGAACGAATGATCTTATTAGTAGACGGAATTAATTATGCAGAAGGCACCTACGCTGAATTGTCGGCGTATACAGACCCAAATGTAGAAGCATTCTTTAAAAAATAAAACCATGGCAAAATCAAAATTGGAAAATCTGAAATTAGGAATTTTTGTAGTACTTGGTACAATGCTCCTACTTGTAGCCGCATACTTAATTGGGAATAGGCAAAATATGTTTGGAAAAACCTTTGAAGTAAGTGCCCTTTTCAAAAATGCGAATGGACTCCAGAATGGAAATAATGTTCGCTTCTCTGGGATAAATGTGGGCACTGTAAAAGATATTGAGATGTTCAATGATACGACGATTAAAGTCCACATGATTATTGCCAATAAAATGCTAAAACATATTAAAGAAGATGCTGTGGCTACTATTGGTTCTGATGGATTAGTTGGGAGTATGTTAATTAATATCGTTCCAGGAAAAGGCAGTTCTAGATCCATAAAACCAGGTGATGAACTACAATCGTATAGTAAAATTGCTACTCAAGATATGATGAATACGCTGAATACGACTAACGAAAATGCGGCATTACTCACAGAAGATTTATTAAAAGTAACTCACTCATTAAACAAGGGTGAGGGGACTTTAGGCAGATTATTAAATGATACTACCATGGCAAACAATCTGCATGAAACAATTATCAACTTAAAAAATACCAGTAAGCAAGCAAATTATGCAATCAGCAATTTAAGTCAAAAAATAAAAAAGATAGATTTGGAGGAAAGTGCTGCAGGAGTATTACTCAACGATACATTATCTGCTAGGAAAATGAGAACTATAATCACCAATCTTGAAGCGTCTAGTAAAGAGATACATAAAATTACTCAAGATTTAAATACTGTATTAGTGGGAGTAAAAGATGGAGATGGTGCTATAAACTATGTTTCCAAAGACACAACTTTTGTAAATCAATTAGAAAAAACGATGCAGAATATTGAACAAGGAACAGAACGTTTCAATGAAAATATGGAAGCTTTGAAACACAATTTTTTGACTCGAGGCTATTTTAAAAAACAAGAAAGGAAACAGAAAAAAGAAGAGAAAAAAAAGTAATTTATTAGTGCTATAACCTACACATTT